>ENA-OQHN01000037-OQHN01000037.1-human-gut-metagenome-genome-assembly--contig:-NODE-37-length-51183-cov-4.074937_pt1 | contig 51183 bp, 60 predicted proteins | sample MGYA00242564_ERZ504721 | MGnify/ENA primary metagenome ERZ504721 (study PRJEB26092, sample SAMD00036212) | human gut metagenome | host: Homo sapiens | study: EMG produced TPA metagenomics assembly of...
AGCAAATGAACGCCGTCATCATGTAGCGGCTTGCCTAATCGTTGCGGCTGTCGGTCTTGTCGCCAGCGTTTATAAGGCTCAGGCCAATATCGTCGCGAGTCTGGTCGTCTTTACGATTGCGTTAAGCGGTTCGTATGGAGCCTATTCGCCGTTTTGGGCAATTCCGCCGGCGTATCTTTCCGGGCCTGCCGCAGCGGCCGGCATTGCTCTTATCAACAGTATCGGCAATTTGGGCGGCTTTGCCGGTCCTTATATCATGGGCTATGTAAGCACTATGACCGGTTCATTTGATACAGGGGTTCTTTTCCTGGCGGCCTGCATGGTTGCAAGCGCTTTCGTGATATTGGTACTTGTCAAACAGACAGGCAAGGCCGTAAGCAATGAAACGAATGAAATGTAACTACACATTCATATTCGTTTGTTAAGATATATAAATAGTCATATTTTTACTATTCAAGGAGGTTTTTCACATGTTAGATTTTACAAATCAGGTTGTCATCGTTACGGGCAGCGGTTCTCCCAAGGGCATGGGACGTATTATGGCCCTCACCTTTGCCAAACAAGGAGCGCAGGTCATTGTTGCCGATATTAATATGGAAGGCGTAGAAGAAACGGTAAAAATGATTCAGGAGGCAGGCGGCAAAGCCGAAGGCGTAAAATTAGACGTTACGAGCAAAGAATCCTGCGAAGCTATGGTAAATCATATTATGGAAACCTATGGCCGTTTGGATGTTCTCGTCAACAACGCCGGTGTTTCCCAGCGCGTCACGGTGGCAGACATGACGCTTGACGACATAAAACGTATTTTTAACGTCAACATGTTCGGGCTGTTTCTCTGCACGCAGGCCTGCATGAAGCCGATGGTTGAAGCTGGGTATGGACGCATCGTTAACCTTTCGTCTGTTTCTGCCAAACGCGGCGGCGGCATTTTTCGGCGGCGCTCATTATTCGGCGGCTAAGGCGGCAGTCCTTGGCTTTTCTAAGAATTTGGCCCGCGAAGTTTCGCCTTATGGAGTTACCGTCAACAGTGTTACGCCTGGTTTGATCAATACGGAAATTTGGAAATCCCTTCCGAAAGAATTGTCGCAAACGTTATCAACAATATTCCTATGGGTCGTCCCGGCGAACCGCAGGAAGTTACAGATACGGTTGTTTTCCTGGCTTCTAAAGAAGCTTCGTATATTACGGGAGAAGAAATTGATATTAACGGCGGCCAGCATATGGACTAATCCTATGACGCTGCGCTCTCTGAACCGAAACACTTAAATATGATGACTACGTTTTAATTCACCCGGCAGGAAAAGACGCCTGAGAGGTATGGGCATAATGCGCGGTCTCGGCGTCTTCTTCTGCTAATACTTGACTGCTGTTGGAGGAGAGTACAGCTGCGGAAAACTGACATCTATCAAAACGGAATATTGTACTGTTTGTCCTAGCAGCAGCTATTTTAAAAGTGATTGTGTTGAGTTTAAGAAAACGTGTATGAGATAAAAAGACGGTCGTGTGATTCGTTGCCCCAATGACAGCGCGAGAAAGAGCCGAAGGGGAGGCGAACGTTTTTGTATCTGTATATCCTGGCCGTTCGGCAGTATGTTTTAGTATCTCTTACGAATATAAAAGGTGTAATGCATATGATGATTAAAAAAATCGGAGTCTTAACGAGCGGCGGCGACGCGCCGGGAATGAAATGCCGCGATCCGCGGCGTGACTCGTTACGCTATGTATAAAGGCTTAACCGTAGAAGGAATACGGCGAGGCTATGAAGGCCTGCTGCACGGCGACAGCACTGCGTTGACGCGCCGTTCTGTAGGCGGCATCATTCACCGCGGCGGTACCATACTGAAGACTGCTCGTTCAGAAGAGTTTATGACTGAGGAAGGCCAGCGCAAAGCCTATGATTGGCTGAAGCAAAACCATATTGACGCTTTGATTGTCATTGGCGGCGACGGCTCGATGAAAGGCGCCGAACGGCTGAGTGCGCTGGGGATGCCTACGGTAACTATACCTGGAACAATTGATAACGATATGGCAGGAACAGAATATACGTTAGGATATGATACAGCTGTAAATACGGTATTGGAGGCTGTAAATCGCATTCGTGACACGGCGTTTTCTCACGACCGCGTAGCTATTATTGAAGTCATGGGCCGGCACGCCGGGTTTATTGCTTTGGAATCGGGCATTGCCTGCGGTGCGGAAATGGTGCTGGTCCCGGAAAAACGTGTAACGCTGAAGGAAATTGGCGATCGCCTTGTCAGATCGCATAAACAATGGAAAAAGAGCAGCATTGTGATCGTAGCGGAAGGAGCGGTCTGCGGCCATGACGTGCTCATGTATATGAAAGAAAATTCACCCCGAAATGAATCCCAGCCTGACCGTTTTGGGCATATTTGCAGAGAGGCGGGGCTCCATCGGCAAGAGACGCCAAGATGGCCGGCCTTTTTGCACAGAAAGCGATTGATTATCTCCTTGAAGGCGGGAAAGACGCTGTAATCGGCCTGATTCGAAACGATGTCGTAGCGACGCCTTATCATGAAGTGAATCAATACGGATTTACTATCGATGAAAATGAATATGATTTAGTACATGCATTGGGTACGTAATGCGTTGCCGAGGCAATCAACTGCCTCCTATTTATTGGACAAATGTCTGAGAAATAGGGGGCAGTTAATTTATTATGAGCGCAAGTCTGCGGTATGCGGCAGTCGGGAACCTAGGCGGCGCTGCCTGTGTTTTCTTTTAGAAATGTGTTGCAATGCTTTTATATATAATCCATAAAATATGAATAATTACGCTGCTATCCTTTGATAGATTTTAAAAATAAAGGCATACATACGGCATATGTTAAAATATAATTTCGCTATACGGAAGGATGCGGCGCATAGAGAAAAGGCGGCCTTTTATATAGAGTGAAAATGTATTATAATATATAAGTACTATACTGTTAAAATGCGAGTTTCTATGGTAAAATATAAAACTATGCGACATGTTGCAATGGAGGTGCATTATGGCTACAGTTCAAGAAAAAATCGCTCAATTTCATGAAAAACTGAAAACCATTGAAATGGGCGGCGGTCAAAAACGCATTGATAAACAGCACGCACAAGGAAAGATGACGGCACGGGAACGGCTGAACAAACTCTTCGACGAAGGCAGCTTTACGGAAATCAGCCAGTTTATCCGCCATCGCTGCACGAATTTTAACATGCAAGAAAAAGACATTCCCGGCGACGGCGTCGTGACGGGATACGGCACCGTAAACGGCCGTCTCGTCTTCGCCTATGCCGAAGATTTTACCGTTGAAGGCGGCTCTCTCGGTGAGATGCATGCTCATAAAATCTGCCAGGTTCAGGAAATGGCCTTGAAGATGGGCGCTCCGATTATCGGCATCAACGACTCGGGCGGAGCGCGTATTCAGGAAGGCGTAGACGCCTTGTCCGGCTTCGGCCGCATTTTTATGAACAATACGTCGGCTTCGGGCGTTATTCCCCAGATCTCTGTTATCATGGGACCCTGCGCCGGCGGCGCCGTATACAGCCCGGCTTTGACGGATTTCATTTTCATGGTTAAAAACACGTCGAATATGTTTATTACAGGCCCGGCAGTAATCAAATCGGTTACGGCCGAAGAAGTTTCGTCTGAAGAATTAGGCGGCGCTATGACGCACAATTCCGTGTCCGGCGTAGCTCACTTTGCCTGCGAAAACGAAGACGACTGCATTGCTAAGATTAAATATCTCCTCGACTTCCTGCCGAGCAACAATATGGAGGAAGCGCCTATCGCCGAAACAAACGACGATCCGCAGCGTCAGGACGAAAGCCTGAATTCGGTCATCCCCGACAGCAGCAACATGCCTTACGACATGCTCGACGTCATTAAATCCTGCGTCGACAACGGCGAAATCTATCAGGTATTGGAAAATTACGCCTTAAATATCATTACCTGCTTCGCCCGCTTCGACGGCCAGACCGTCGGCATCATTGCCAACCAGCCGAAATTCCTGGCCGGCTGCCTGGACATCAACGCGTCCGATAAGGCGGCCCGCTTCATCCGCTTCTGCGACAGCTTCAACATCCCTCTCGTCACCTTCGTCGACGTGCCGGGCTTCCTGCCGGGAACGACGCAGGAATTCGGCGGCATCATCCGCCACGGCGCGAAGATGCTCTACGCGTACTGCGAAGCGACGGTGCCGAAAGTAACCGTCGTTACGCGCAAGGCCTACGGCGGCGCGTACATCGCCATGTGCTGCCGCCAGCTCGGCGCGGACATGGTATTTGCCTGGCCGACGGCTGAAATCGCCGTCATGGGTCCGGACGGCGCGGCCAATATCATCTTTAAGCGCGATCCGGAAAAATGAAAAGAAAAACGCAAGAATATATTACGGAATTTTCCACGCCGTACAAAGCGGCGGAACACGGCTATGTAGACTGATCATCGAGCCGAAGGAAACGCGTCCCCCGCATCATCGACGCCTTGGCTATGCTGTACAGCAAGCGGGAAGAACGCCCGTCTAAGAAGCACGGCAATATGCCGTTATAAGGGGAGGAATGGCTATGGATTTGCAACTATTGGCCCTGATCGTCTTGGCTATCCTGTGCGTGCTGCAGTGGCGTCATTCCGCAAGCCGTATGCAGGAGATGGAACGGAAGATTGCCGAGCTGGCAGAAGTGAAGGACGATTTGCAGCGCCTGTTGGCTAAGCAGGGACAGCAGACGGCATCTGCACCGGAAACAGCCGCGCCGCAGCCTGCGCAGGAAGAAGACGCGCCGAAGGAAGAGCCCGTTCCGACCCACGCCGTAGCGGCGCACCAGTCTGTCGTGCCCGTAGGGCAGCGGCAGCCGGCTGTCGTCGCCGCCCGTCCTATGGCGACCGTTCCGGCAGAACCGACGGCGCCGCAGGCCGACGTTTCCGACATCTCGCCGGAAGTCGTTGCCGTGATCATGGCGGCCGTCGCCGCTTACGGCTATTCGCCGGCGGCTATCCGCTCGATCAAAGCGAAAAAACGGCAGAATGCACACTGGATTATGGCCGGCCGCCTGGCCGGTATGCGGTAATAGATATACATTTTTCGCCAGGAGGATATAGAATGAAAAAGTTTAAAATAACGGTAAATGGACAAGCATATGAAGTAGAAGTAGAAGAAATCGGCGGCGCTGCGCCTGCGCCGGCAGCAGCTCCGACTCAGGCAGCTCCTGCTCCGGCTCCGCAGCCTGCCGCTCCGGCAGCTCCGGCCGCTGCATCTGCACCGGCGGCAGCCGCCCCGTCTCCGGCTGCTATGGAACCGATTCCCGACGGCGCCGTCGTCATCAAAGCCCCCATGCCCGGCAAGATTTCGGCGTTGAAATCCGAAGCCGGCCAGGCTGTCAAACGGGGCGACGTCCTGCTCGTACTGGAAGCCATGAAGATGCAGAACGACATTACGGCTACGGCCGAAGGAAAGCTCCACAGCCTGCGGGTCAACGTCGGCGACAACGTCAAGACCGGCGATGCCTTGGCCGTTATCGTACAGTAAGACGAGGGATACAGCAGATATTTGCAAAGGAGAGGGTCAAATTCCGCATTGAATTTGGCCCTTTTGGCGTACTTGTATTTGGAAGAGAGCTCTATTGTCCTGCAAGGGCTGATAAACGAAAACAACCCGCCGGTTCAGCTGAATCGGCGGGTTTTAACATGCCTGCAATTATTTTTTCAATTCTTTTTTCGCTTCGGCTTTAGCCAGGAAGGGAGCCGATTCGATGATGAAGCGGTCGTGCGTCGCTTCGCCAACCTTGCCGGCGTCGTCGAAGGCTTCGATTTTGAAGGACAGCTTCTTTCTGTCTTGTTCGACGAGGGTTGCCTTCGCCGTTACGGTCAGGCCGATAGGCGTAGCCGCCAGATGCTTGACGCTGATGGCGATGCCGACGGTGTTGTAGCCTTCGGGAAGCTGGCTTTCGCAGGCCAGGATAGCTGCGTTTTCCATCAGGGCGACGAGGGCCGGCGTAGCGTATACGGGCGATTTGCCGCTGCCCATTTTAATGGCCGTATTGTCCAGTACGACGACTTCGGAAATTTCACCCTGTGAATTCGGTTTGATTGTAAAGTCCATGATTATTCCTCCTAATTGCGATTAAATTACAGTACCACTATACCATACTTGCCGAGGCTATGTCACTATTTTTTGACACGGTACTTTAAATATTATAGAATAACGGTATTGGAAGTATCAACGATATGGAATGTATCCAAATGAGGATGTGACAATGGTGAATGTAAAAGCAGGAATACTCGCCGCGGCGGCCGTACTGTCCCTGACGATGCCGCTGCTGGCTAAAGACAAGGGGACGGAGATGCCCTTTCCGAACTGGGGGATTATTACCGTGCCCGATGGCCTGTATATGGAAGAAGGGTATCAGCCGCTGCTCACGGCGGAAAGCTACGGCAACGACGCGGCGGCTATGCTGGAACGGATTTATCCGATAGAGCCGCAGACGTATCAGCTGGTAAAGCGGGACGGCGCTTCGTTCCAATACGGATATATGCTCCGCTACAGCGCCAATATTTGGGAAATCGAGGCGGCCATTGACCGGCAGCGCGAAAAGGCCGGCATACTGCACAGCGCCGGCGTCAAGCCCAATATGGACGTGCTCATGGAGCGCACGGCGGCGTTGATGAAGCAGTGCCTGCCCGAGGGCTTCAAGGTCGTGCAGCCTATGAGCTCTAAAAAGTTCAGAGGCCATGTGTTTTATGAATGCACGCTCCAGCGCAGGCTCGTCGTCAACGAGACGGATTTTGCCGAAACGATACATTGCCTGGCCTGGCAGCACGGCAGCTCCGTAGAAATCGCCGTCCTGTTCGGCTATGGAGCCGACGGGGACGACAGCTTGATTTCTGTCATGACGGATATGCTGAAAAACGCTGAAAAATGCCTAAAAAATAAATGAGGAGGAATACAGATGGTACGATTTGAATGCGATTATTTGGAAGGAGCGCCCTTGCCGGTGCTGGAAGCCATTGCCAAGGCTAATTTGGAGCAGAATCCGGGATATGGGTTCGACCCTCATTCCGACCATGCCCGCGACTTGATTTGCCAGGCTTGCCAGGCTCCGGAGGCCGGCGTATATTTCCTCGTCGGCGGCACCCAGGCCAACCTTACGGTCATCGCCTCCTGCCTGAAAAATTATCAGGGCGTCATCGCGCCGCAGACGTCCCATATTTTCAACCATGAAACGGGCGCTATTGAAGCGACGGGCCATAAAATCCTGTCAGTCGAAACAGCAGACGGAAAGCTGACGGCCCAGCAGGTCCGCGACGTCTGCCAGGCCTACTGGAAGGAAACGCACGCCCTGTTCTTTGTACAGCCCGGCATGGTCTATATTTCCCAGACGACGGAGGTCGGCACCATGTACAGCCGCGCTGAAATCGCCGCCATTCACGACGTCTGCAAGGAATACGGCATGAAATTATTCGTCGACGGGGCCCGCCTCGGCTATGCCTTAGCCGCGCCGGAAAGCGACATGACCCTGGCCGACCTGCCGCAGATCTGCGACGTCTTTACCGTCGGCGGCACCAAGCAGGGCGCCTTATTCGGCGAAGCCGTCGTCATCATGGACGAAGACCTGTCCAAGGAATTTCCCTACCATGATCAAGCAGCGCGGCGGCCTCCTGGCTAAGGGCTGGCTCTTGGGCGTACAGTATGAAGCGCTGTTTACGGATGACTTATACATGAAGAGCGCTCGTCATGCCGCTAACCTGGCCGTCAAGGTATATAAGGGCCTGAAAGAAGCAGGCTACTCCTTCTTGTACGAGCATCAGACGAATCAGCAGCTGCCGATCGTGACGGAAGAACAGCTGAAGACGATCAGCCAATCCTATTCAGTAGACCACTTCGCTGATTTGCCCGATGGCCGCATCGCCATCCGCATCTGCACGTCCTGGGCGACGAAGGAAGAAGATGTCGACGCCTTGCTGGCGTTTATGAAGACGCTGAAATAAGCAGTACGACGCAGCGATACAGAAAGACAGCCCTGAAACGGCGTGATTCCGTTTTCAGGGCTGTCTTTGTATATAGAAGATATTAGGAAATAACCCATTTGACGACGTATATTGCCAAGGGGATGGTGACGCAGGCGATGCCGATGATGTCGATATATACGCCCGTCTTGATCATCTTGGTGATGGGGATGTAGCCGCTGGCGTACACGATGGCGTTCGGCGGCGTCGAGACGGGGAGCATGAAGCCCAGCGACGAGGCTAAAGCGATGGCTACGGCGACGGGAACGGGATTGAAGCCGGCAGCCATGGCGGCTGTAATGCCCAAGGGGCCGACCATGTTGGTAGCCGCTGTGTGAGACGTGAGCTCCGACATGAGGAGCGACATGACGGCGAATACGGCGATGAGGGCTACCTCCGACGGATTGCCGCCGAGAGCGTCGATGATGAGCGTGCCGAACCACGTCGACAGGCCCGTTGCGTACATCATCGTACCCATTGACAGGCCGCCGCCGAAGAGGAGGAGGGTGCCCCATTCGATGCCCTTAGCCGCTTCTTTCCACGACAGGGTGAACTGCCGTTCCTTGAAGTTGACCGGCAGGAGGAATAAGGCCAGCGCGCCGACGAGAGCGGCGACGGCTTCGGGGAACAGGCGATTGTACAGCTTGATCATCGGGCTGCCCGGTTCGAGGACGATGCTCATGATGCCCGGCGTCACCCAGAGGACGATGGCGACGATAAAGGCGATCAGCGTATTTTTCTGGGCCCGCGTCCATTTTCCCAGCTCCTGGCGGCGGGCGGCGATGAATTCGTCGGCGCCAGCGATTTCCGAAACCTCCAGCGGATACATGCGGGCGAGGACGACGTAGGCGATGATGAAGTACAGGATCGTGCTGACGGCCCCCCAGACCATCCAGTCGAAGAAGGAGACATAAATGTGGCTCATTTCGCTCAGAAAGCCGACGATAATCAAGTTGGGCGGCGCGCCGATCGGCGTGAGCGACCCGCCGATGGATGCGGCATAGGCCGTCATGAGCATGATGCCCGTAGCGTATTTTGACGTGTGCAAGTCTAAAATTTTGCCTTGGGCAGCGAACATTTCCTTAATAGCTCCTAACAACCCCAGGGCAATAGGGAACATCATAGCCGTCGTCGCCGTGTTGCTGACCCAGCCGGAGCACAGGGCCGTCGCCAGCCCCATGGCCAGGAGGATCTTCTTGGGATTCGAGCCGACCCAGCGGCGCGACAGGAGCCAAAAGGCGAAGCGCTTGTCCAGATGGTGATGCATCATGGCCGTCGCCAGCATGAAGCCGCCCATAAACAGGAAGATGAGCGGGTTGGCAAAGGCGCTGAAGGCCGTCGAGGCCGGTACGATGCCGATGACGACGGCCAGCGTCGGGCCGAGGAGCGCCGTGACCGGCAGGGGCAGCGGCTCGGTAATCCACCATAAGGCGACGAGCGTCATCAAAGCCAGCAGCTTATGGGCTGCCAGGGATAAGTCGGGCATAGGCGTTAAAAAGACGAGAAGGGCGCAGATCGGCGCGCCGAACAGACCGATGGTCCGCCTTCTCCGATCAAATGCAGATGTATGGCTCAATATAGGGCACCTCTTTCACATAAAATCAACTTGCCTGCGCGGAAGAAGGACGCGCAGATATAAGCAACCTATATTATAGCACTGTACTTTAAAGTATTGTAGAAATATACGTCATAATACAGAAAAAGAACTGAAAAATTTCAGTCCTTTTTCGTATACTTCTCTTATAAATTTGGCATAAGCTCTTTTAAGTGTTCCGTCAGCTTCATGTTTTCGCCGTAGTCGACGGGGCAGTCGATGATGACTGGCCGCTCCTGGGTGAAGGCCTCTTCCAGCGTAGGCAGCAGGTCTTCCGTCTTTTCGATGCGGTAGCCTATGGCTCCGACGCTTTCGGCGAATTTGACGAAGTCCGGATTGGTGAAATCGACGTAGGCGTGATGGCCGAACTGCATGTCCTGCTTCCACTTGATGAGACCGTAGCTGCAGTCGTTGAAGATGAGGGTGACGAAATTCGTGCCCAGACGGTAGGCTGTTTCAAACTCCTGGCAGTTCATCATGAAGCCGGCGTCGCCGGTAATCGCCAGGACCTTCTTGTTGGGATGGACGAGCTTGGCGGCAATGGCGCCGGGGACGGCGATGCCCATGGTGGCGAAGCCGTTGGAAATAATGCACGTATTGGGCTTATAGCAGTTGTAGTGGCGGGCGATCCAGACCTTGTTGGCGCCGACGTCGGAAATGATGATGTCGTCTTCGCCCATGACCCGGCGGCAGTCGATGAGGGCCTTCTGCGGCTTGACCGGGAAAGACTGATCGGAGGCGTAGCTTTCGTGTTCTTCCACCATGCGGCGGCGTATATCCAGGGCGTACGTCGGTTTCTGCAGGCGGGCGGCCTTTTCCAGGATGCGGCTCAGCGAGTCCGTAATATCGCCGACGACTTCTACGGCCGGTTCGTAGTTTTTGTTAATATCGGCCGGCATGGTATCGATGTGAATGATGTCGGCCTGGCTCAGATGCCACTTGGCCGGGGCGTATTCGATGATGTCATAGCCGATGGCGATGACCAGGCTGGCCCGTTCCAGCACCTTGGTCTGGTAGTCTTCCATAGGAATGCCTACGGTCCACAACGAATAGGGGTTGTCAAAGGGAATGACGCCCTTGGCCATCATCGTATTGATGACCGGGATTTTCAGCGTTTCGGCAAATTTCGTCAGCATCTCCGAGGCGTGGTTGCGGATGGCGCTGCTGCCGGCCAGGATGACCGGATTTTTGGCGTAGGAAATCATGGCCGCCGCCGCTTCGATCTGCGACTGCAGGGCCGTTTCCGGCAGGATAGCCTTGCGCTGCATGGGCCGCTCCGTATCGGCGACGGGCATGTGGCTGATGTTTACGGGCAAGTCGATGAAGGTCGCCCCCGGCTTTTCCCGTTCGGCGTATTTGAAGGCCAGACGGGTGATTTCAGCCATCGTGTCGGGGCGGACGACGGTGTAGGCCCGGCGGGTAATGGGCTCAAACATAGAGCGCAAATCTAAATACTGATGGGCCGTAATGTGCATCTTATCCGTGCCGACCTGGCCGGAAATGGCGACGAGGGGCGCGCCGTCGCAGTCGGCGTCGGCTACTCCCGTAATGAGGTTCGTCGCGCCGGGGCCGAGGGTCGCCATGCAGACGCCGGCCTTGCCGGTCAGGCGGCCGTAGACGTCGGCCATGAAGGCCGCGCCCTGCTCGTGGCGGACGGTGATAAATTCGATTTTCGAACGTTCCAAGGCATTCATGATAGACAGGTTTTCTTCGCCGGGAATGCCGAATATGTAATGGACTCCCTCTTCTTCCAAGCATTCGACCAGTAAATCGGCCGTATTGCGCTGTTTTTTCGTTCTTGTCATAGGAAATCTCCTTTCGTCGCTGCGTATCTTGCCCGTATTATAGTATGACCACTGTACTTTTGCAATTTTATCCCGTATAATTTAATGGAAATTTAATATTTTTTCATGGCGGAAATGGGCTGTATATGCCGTATATATGCGGTTTTTCCGTCATCGAAAGGAAAGAATTATTTTAATATATGAAAATGCATTTTAAGAATAGGAGCGTGCAGCTATGAACGTATTGATAAGCGCCTGCCTGCTGGGCTTTGCCTGCCGCTACGACGGGCAGCGCAAAGAGTATTCTGCCGTCGAAGAGTTGCCTGAAGGAGAGAGACATTCACCTCATTCCCTTTTGTCCCGAGCAGGGCGGCGGACTGGCTACGCCGCGAGATCCGGCGGAACGGCAGGGCGATGCAGTTCGGACGCAAAGCGGCCGAGACGTGACAGAGCAGTATCACCGCGGCGCGGCGATGGCTTTAAATCTGGCGCAGACCTTCGGCTGCACTGTCGCCGTGCTGAAAGAAAAAAGCCCGTCCTGCGGCAGCGGCCGGATTTACGACGGCACGTTTACGCGGACGCTGACGGCTGGCGACGGCGTGACGGCGGAGCTGCTGAAGAAACACGGCATTACCGTCATCGGCGAAAGCCAGATCAAAGCCTTTTTGGCAAATCGCGCTGGAAAATAAGAGCTGTAAACTCGCGAGGCTACTTTACAGAAACTCCGCGATTCTTTACAATAGGGGAAGGCGCTTAGTTCGCCGAGTATATAGATTGCAGGATGGATACTTATGGATTGGAACGAAATACGAGTCAGCTCTTCAAAGAGCATGTCGGATAAATTATTTGACGAAATCAGCCGGCGCATTCTTTCCGGCGAGCTGCCGGAGGGCTATGTCTTTCCCAACGAAGCCGTTCTTTGCGAAGAGCTGCGCGTCGGCCGCAGTACGATTCGCGAGGCCTATAAGGCCCTGGAGCTGTCGGGCTACGTGACGCGGAGCAAAAAGGGGACCTTTGTCAACAGCCGCCTGGACATCTTGAGCGCTACGCCGATTAAGCAGGCCTTTGTCTCCGCCGACAGCCGGGATTTTAACGAATTCCGCGAAGTTGTCGAGGTCAGAAGCGCCGAGCTGGCGGCCGAACGGGCGACGAAAGAAGATATTGCCGCCTTGCAGGATATCATCAAGGCGAGTAAGGCTTTGTACGACGCTGGCCATATTGACGACGTCGCCGCCAAGGACATGGAGTTTCATCGGGCTATCAGCAAGATGAGCGGCAATAAGCTGATACTGTCCGTCATGGTGATCATGACGCTGGCGTGGAATAAAGGCGTGCGCCGCAACTTCTTTCATGCCATGACGCATAATCCGCAGATATTCCACGACATGTATTCGCAGCATGAAGCAGTCGTCCAAGCGATTGCCAGCGGCGACGCCGAACGGGCGGGAGCCGCCATGAAAGCCCACATCGGCTGCGTTACGGCACCTTTAGAATAAGAAATATAGAATGAGTACAAAATGACGCAGCAAATTGGCTGCGTTTTTTGTTTACCTGTTGACAAATCGCAAGTTGTCTGCTATGATTACATCATAAACGTTGTCAGACAAGATGTAATAAGTAACAAGGTTCGGTTTTTCACGTAATGGAGAGGAGAAGATGTATGTGAGTCAGTATGAAATGGATGAAAAGGGGACGAAATATCGCTGGCCCGTATTTATTTCTACGTTCTTGTCGTATATATTCGATAATTACGATAACGTTATCTTGGCGATATCCATGCCCGTCCTAATCAGCGTGCTGAATATTTCCTACGCCCAGGGCGGACTGCTCGTATCCGTCACGATGGTCGGCGCGGCGCTGGGCAGCATTATTCTGGGGACTGTCGCCGAAAACAGGGGACGGCGCTTTGCTCTGATTTTCAGTTTGGTAGCCTTTGGCCTCGGCACGGGCGTCATCATTTTCGTAGATGATTGGGAACATTGGATGATCCTGCGCTTCTTTACGGGCATTGCTATCGGCGGCGTGTGGGGGCCGTGCGTAGCCTTGGTTATGGAGCATTGGGCGCCGGCCTATCAGAGCCGCGTCACGTCTCTCGTATTGAGCATGTTTGCCGTGGCTTTCGTATTCGCGTCCTTTGCCGGACGGATTTTCCTGACCATTGACTGGCGTATCTTGTTCCTGCTGGGCATGCTGTCCATCCCTATTGCCATATATACCTATGTGACAGTTCCTGCCGATACCGTTTCGTCGGGGCCGAAGGAAAAGAAGCAGAAGATCAGTATTTTTAACAGCTTTGTCGGTGAGACTCTTAAACGGGTTATCCTGGGGACGGCGCTGGTATTCTTCAGCCTGGGCGCCTTCTGGGGTGCGGCGACATGGATTCTGACTTTCCTCATTAAGGAGCGGGGACTCAGCTTGGTCATGATGGCTAATTTTTCCATCGTCATGTATATCGGCATGTTCGTCGGCTATCAGGTGTTTGGCTATTTAGGCGATAAGATTGGCCGCAAGAAATCTATTATGATATCCATCGTCCTATGCGTCGTCGCGATTCCGCTGTACGTATTCATCAGTGATGGGAACTTCTTATTCTGGTGGGGCGCTGTCGTCGGCTTCTCCATGTCCGGTCCCTTCGGCGTCGTCGGCGCGTATTTTTCCGAGTTATTCCCCGAGCATATCCGGGCCTTGGCCGGCGGGTTCTGCTTTAACATGGGACGCTTCGGCTCCGTCTTGGCTCCGCTGACAGTTGGCGTTCTCGGCCAGGTTTATGGATTGGAGTTCGGCATCGGCATTACGGCTGTCATGTTTGGCCTTTGCGGCGTCGTGCTGGCTTTTATGCCGGAAACGTATGCAGGGACTGTTGTAAAAGAAGAAGCAGCGGCATAATTTTTTTTACCACAATATACATCATGTCAGACATAATATGAATATATAATACTTTACTAACACGTATTTAACAATGAGAGGAGCTTTTTATCATGGCACAACAAACTATTCCTAAGAGCGACGGCAGAGGCATTATTTCCGGTACGTATGTCACGGCAAATCAGGACATCGACCGCCAGCAGTGGCTGGAAGACTGCTATCCCGAATGGGGAACCTTTTTGAATCAGGAAATTGCGACGTATAAGGTGCCGGAAGGCCAGGTTGCTTTGTGGTGGTGCGGCGGACCGTCGTGGGTATTGAAAACCGACGAAGGCGGTATTTACTGGATCGACCAGTACTGCGGCCCGTCTTTGTATACAGAAGCCGTCGGCAACTGCGGCGTCTGCAAGCAGGCCGGCGCGAAGAGCATCAACTGGCTTCGCCTCAACCCGCAGGTCATCGATCCGTGGCAGTTTAAAGGCTTGGACGGCGCGTTCATTACGCACATGCATCAGGACCACTGTGATTTGTACGCTGTCAAAGCGGCTTTGAAGACGACGGACGTAAAATTTTATGCGCCGTACATGGCCTGTAAGAAGCTCCGCGGTTTTGAAGTTCCCGAATCGCGCATTCACATGACCCGTTTAGGTGAAAGCGTGCAGCTCAAAGGCGCGACAGTAGAATTCCTCATGTGCTACGACGATACGGCGATCCGTACGACGGAAGGCCCCGACGTACTGCCTTATGAATTGGCCTGCACGAGCTTCTTGTTCCGCACCAGCGCCGGCAATATCCTGTTTATGGGCGATACATGGTTTAACGACGGCTATACGCAGATTGGCAACGATTACGACATCGATGTAGCCATCGCCGACATAGGATTCAACGCGCCCGGCGCGACGGACAAGATGACGCCGTACGACTGCGTGCGCGTCAGCAAGGCCTTAAACGCCAAGGTCTTCATTCCCGATCACTACGACAACTGGGCCAACTGCGCCGGCGATCCGTCCATGCTGACGAGAGAACTGGAATATCTCGGCAAGGACGTCTGCCCGAATACACAGATCACGATCATGGCCTGCGGCGGACGCTACCTCTATCCGCAGGATAAGCACATGACCCGCTATGCCTATCCCGACGGCAGCGAAGATTATCATTTCGAACGAGGCGAAGTCTACAAGCGCATCCAGCATCAGCACCAGCAAGTTATGGAAATGCTGAAAAGCAACGAAAAGTAATACGTAACTTTTATATCGTTTTGGTAAGGGAGAGAATGCACTATGGCGAAAAAAAGAAAGCAAAAATCATCGTAACAGCCGCCGTCACCGGCGCGATCCATACGCCCTCTATGTCGCCGTATTTACCCTGCGGCGTGCAGGGCATTTCGCAGGCGGCCATTGACGCCGCCAACGCCGGCGCGTCGATGGTTCACATCCACGCCCGGGAAGACAACGGCAAACCGACGTCGGACCTCGACACGATGGGGCAGATTCTCAGCCGCATTAAAGAAAACAGCGACGTCATCATCGGCATTACGACAGGCGGCGCGATCGGCATGAGCGTCGAAGAACGAATGGCCTCTATTCCTCGCTTCAAGCCGGAAATCGCCTCGTTTAACAGCGGCTCCGTCAACTTCAACCTGGCCGGCCTGGCCGCTTCGATTGAAGCTAACCCTACATACGATTGGGAAGTCCCCTTCCTCAAGGGAACGGGAAAAAAACGTATTCCAAAAATACCTTTGCCGACATGAAGAAATGCCTCGACATGATGCATGAAGCCGGTACGGTGCCGGAATTTGAAGTCTTCGATTTGGGACAGCTCAACAACATCAAAACCCTTTACAAACAGGGCCTCATCCGCGAACCGCTGTACTTCCAGTTCGTTCCCGGCGTCATGGGCGGTATTCCGATGACGGCGGAAAACCTGATGTACTTCGTCAATCACGTGAAGGCCGATTACGGCGACAAGGCCAACTTCTCCATGGTAGCCGGCGGCCGCCGCTCCTTCCGCTTTGAAACCATGTCGGTGATCCTCGGCGGCAACATGCGCGTCGGCATGGAAGACAGCCTGTACATCAATCCGCAGGGAGAACTTGCCGTCAGCAACGCCCAGCAAGTAGAAAAGGTCGTCAAGATTCTTCATGACCTCGATTTTGAAATCGCAACGCCTGACGAAGCGCGAGAAATCTTGCAGACGAAGGGCAAGGACAAAGTCAATTTCTAATATGAGAAATTTGCAATATCGTATTCGTTGACGGTATGAAAGCCTGTGCCATAGAATAGAGTAAGAATACGCAGCAAAACTAGTACACAAGGAGGGTTTCCTATGCGAAGCGATTTGATGAAACACGGTGTAGACCGTATCCCGCACCGCGCGCTGTTCCGCGCTTTGGGGTTTACGCAGGAAGAATTGGACCGGCCGCTCATCGGCGTCGTCTGCGCCCAGAATGAAATTATTCCCGGCCATATGCATTTAGATACGATTGCCGAAGCGGTCAAGGCGGGCATCCGCATGGCCGGCGGCACGCCTGTCGAATTCCCGGCTATCGGCGTCTGCGACGGCATCGCCATGAACCACGAAGGTATGTTTTATTCCCTGCCGAGCCGCGAACACATCGCCGATTCGGTAGAAATCATGGCCAACGCCCATCCCTTCGACGGGTTGGTATTCATTCCGAACTGCGATAAAATCGTACCCGGCATGATCATGGCGGCTCTGCGCGTCAATATTCCGTCCATTTTCTGCAGCGGCGGCCCCATGCTGCCGGGGCGGGCCAACGGCAAGACCGTCGTCCTGACCGACGCCTTTGAAGCGCCCGGAGCCGTCCATACGGGCCGCATGAGCATGGACGAAGCCGACGATATCGTCGAGCATTCCTGTCCCGGCTGCGGCAGTTGTGCCGGCATGTTTACGGCTAATTCCATGAACTGCATGACGGAGCTTCTCGGGCTCGGCCTGCCCGGCAACGGTACCATTCCGGCCGTAGACAGCCAGCGCATCCTGTTGGCAAAGCATGCTGGCATGAAGGTCATGGACTTAGTCCGCGACAACGTCCGGCCCCGTGATATCGTGACGGACAAAGCCATTTACAACGGCCTGTGCGCTGATATGGCTTTGGGCTGCTCGACCAATACGATGCTTCACCTGCCGGCTATCGCTCACGAAGCCGGTCTGAAATTCGACTTGAACGGCGTCAACGCCATCAGCGACAAGGTGCCGCATATCGTCAAGCTCAATCCGGCAGGACATCATTTCCTTGTCGATTTGAACAATGCCGGCGGACTCAGCGCCGTCATGAAGCGCCTCGACGACATGGGCCTCATCGATACGACGGCCCGCACCGTTGACGGCACCTGGGCCGACCGCATAGCAGGGGCCTGCATCGCCGATGAAGACGTCATTCGCGACAGAGAACACGCCTACAGCCAGACCGGCGGATTGGCCGTCTTGTACGGCAACCTCGCTCCCGACGGAGCCGTCGTCAAAAAGGGTGCCGTGCTGCCTGAAATGATGGTTCACGTCGGACCGGCAAAATGCTTCGACAGCGAAGAAGCCTGCAGCAAGGGCTTAGTCGAAGGAAAGGTCGTTTCCGGCGACGTCGTCATCGTCCGCTATGAAGGGCCGAAGGGCGGGCCGGGTATGCGCGAAATGCTCGGGCCGACGGCGACCTTGGCCGGCATGGGCCTTGACAGCACCTGTGCCCTCGTGACGGACGGACGATTCTCCGGCGTCAGCCGCGGCGCGTCCATCGGCCATGTATCGCCGGAAGCGGCGGCAGGAGGACTGCTGGCCTACGTGCAGGACGGCGACCAGATTTCCATCGACATTCCTAATCATAAGATCGAACTCCTCGTCGATGAAGATGAAATTGCCCACCGCAAGGCTTCTATCATCCCGCAGCCTCCTAAGAAGGTGACTGGCTACCTGAAACGGTACCGGGCTATGGTCAGCAGCGCAAACTACGGCGCAATTTTAGACCGCGAAGACGATTAGTACATTCACCCTTACCTCTACAAATTACATACAAAGGAAACACAGCGTCGTGCGGTAACGGTACGGCGCTGTGTTTCCGTATGCGTTCTGTGACGAAAAGTATGATATAATAAAACCTATACGGATTAGGTTTTTGAGGTTTTGGCAAAAGGATGTAAGGTATCATGCTGTATAATCCCTTATTAGATACGTTTGTATGCGTCGCTGAAGCGGGCAGCTTCAATAAAGCGGCGGAGGAGTTGTTTATTTCGGCTCCCGCCGTGATTAAGCAGATCAACAGCTTGGAACAGGAGGTAAGGCTTCGCCTGTTTGTGCGGACGCATCGGGGCTTAACGCTGACGGAAGCGGGCAAGTCGCTGTACAAGGATGCCCTGTATATGCGGAAGTATTCTGACGGTGCGCTGGACCGGGCCCGCGTCATGGCGCGTCAGGAAGGCCCCTGCATCCGCATTGGCACGTCCCTCATGACGCCTGTCGACATTTTGCTGGAGCTATGGCCGCGCATATATAAGCAGATTCCCGACGTCAAATTTCAGGTCGTGCCCTTTGACAACACGCCGGAAAACGCCAGGGAGATTTTGCGGAATCTGGGCGAGCGCATTGATATCGTTGCCGGCGTGTTTGACGAGGGCATGCTGGCCTATCATCCCTATTGCCGGACTATCGAGATTGCAGACGTGCCGGTTTGCGGCGCCGTCAGCCTGGATCATCCCTTAGCGAGGAAGGAACGGCTATGCTGGTCTGATTTGGCTGGCGAGACGCTGTACATGATCAAGCCCGGCTGGTCTACGACGATGGACGCGTTGCGGCAGACGATTGAACGGGACTATCCTGATATTCACATTCAGACCTTTGATTTTTATAACGCCCAGGTATTTAACGCCTGTGAAAACGGCCATGCCGTGCTCATCGCCTTTCCCTTCTGGAAGGCCGTGCATCCGCTGCTGAAGATTATTTCCATCGACGAGGCCGGCAGCATGCCATATTGTATTGTGCACAGCCCGAAGCCAAACGGCACGACGCAGCGTTTTTTAGACGCTGTCACTCATATTGTGAAGACGCCTGTATAAACCAATCGTTTATACGGTAAAACTAACCGAGACTTCTGTGGGAGTCCCGGTTTTTTTATACTATAGATATCAGGAGGGGAGGTTGATACCGATGAAATCAATATGGATTGCAGCCGCCGTCATGGCGTCGCTGGCGGCAAGTCCTGCTTCTGCCATGAAGCCGGTGACGATCGCAGACCAGGGCAGCTTTATGGCCGGCGGAACGGTCGTCACAGCTCCGGGAGCCTATGGCGGCAATACCAATCCGCTGAATCAGGCTGGACAGACGCTGCACGGCGACCACGCCTACGTGTTTTATCAGATACCGGCTCAGGCCCACAATACGGCGCTGGTTTTCCTGCACGGGTACGGTCAGTCCGGCAAGACCTGGGAAACGACGCCTGACGGGCGCGACGGATTTCAAAATATTTTTTTAGAAAAAGGCTATAAGACCTATATTGCAGACCAGCCGCGGCGCGGCAGAGCCGGCCGGTCGACGGAGCCGCAGGCTATCGGCGCTGTGCCTGACGACCAGCTGTGGTACAACAATTTCCGTATTGGCCAGTGGCCGCAGAAATTTGACAATGTCCAGGTCAGGGATGACGCGGCGTGGCGGGATCAGTTTTTCCGGCAAATGACGCCCGATACGGGAGCCTATGACGAAGCCGTTATCAGCGACGCTATGAAGGCTGTGTTTGACAAAGCCGGCGACGGCGTGTTTATCACCCATTCTCAAGGAGGCGGGCCGGGCTGGCGTACGGCCATAAAGAGCAGCCATGTCAAAGGCATTATCGCCCTCGAGCCGGGGACGTTTTTTTTTCCCGAAGGGCAGGTGCCGCCTGTAGAGGAGACGACGAGCCCCTTCCCGGCGGCCGGCGTAGGCGTTCCGATGGACGACTTCATGAAGCTGACCCGCATTCCCGTGCTGGTGCTGTACAGCGGCAATATCCCGGCGGAGCAGACGCCTGTCTGGGGATTGGACAACTGGCGGGTGCGCCTGAACCTTGCTAAGGCCTGGGTCGACGCGGTGAACCGCTGCGGCGGCGACGCGACGCTTATCTATTTGCCCGATATAGGGATATACGGCAACACGCATTTTCTCATGTCGGATTTAAATAACCGGGACGTCGCCGATGTCATGGAACGGTGGATGAAAGAAAAACATTTTGATTAATATGGATTGATAAGGAGAGAGAGAGTATGAACTATATTACCTTAAATAACGGCGTAGAAATGCCTGCCGTCGGCTACGGCGTCTATCAGGTTTCGCCGGACGAATGCGTGCGCTGCGTCGAAGACGCCCTGCATGCAGGGTATCGCCTCATCGACACGGCGCAGTCCTACGACAATGAATACGAAGTAGGGCAAGGGCTGCGGCAGTCCGGCGTCGTGCGCGGCGACATCTTTTTGACGACGAAAATTTGGATTGCCAATGCCGGATACGAAAAGGCGAAGGCGTCGATCGACGATTCCCTGCGCCGTCTCCAGACTGATTATATCGATCTCATGCTGATTCATCAGCCTTTCGGCGATTATTACGGAACGTACCGGGCCATGGAAGAGGCGTATAAGGATGGCAAGCTGCGGGCTATCGGCGTATCGAATTTCTTTGCCGACCGCCTTATCGACTTGTGCCACAATGTGGAAGTCATGCCGGCAGTGAATCAGGTAGAAACGCACGTATTCCATCAGCAGGCGGAGCTGCACGCTATTATGGACAAGTACGGCGTCGTTCACGAATCCTGGGGCCCCTTTGCCGAAGGCCGCAAGGATTTCTTTACTCATCCTGTGCTGCAGCGCATCGGCGCGGCTCACCACAAGACGGCAGCCCAGGCGGCGCTGCGCTTCCTCCTGCAGAAGGATATCGTCGTCATTCCCAAGTCGGTCCATAAGGAGCGCATGGCCCAAAATCTCGATATTTTCGATTTTTCCTTATCGGACGGCGAAATGAAGGAGCTCGAAGGACTGGATGAGAAGGAAAGTCTGTTTTTCTCTCACTACGACCCGAAGATGGTCGAATGGTTTTATGACATGGTAAAGGCCCGGAAGCTGCGGAAGTAGGGGCGGGACGGCAGAAAAAAAACTGCTGCAAGGCAGGGGCTGCTGTGGCCTATTAAAGGGCGCCGTCGATGATGGCCTCGGCTATTTTTTCTCTGTCGGCGTCGCAGATGGTAAGCTCGCCTGACTCCAAGGCTTTTTGGTAGAAATTGCGTTTCCACCGCAGCGTTGCCAGGATTTTCTGCAAGTCGGCGATTTGCTGCTCTATTTCTTCCTGCTTGCGGACGAATAGTTCGTAGCGTTTTTGGACGGACGGGAAGCCTTCTTCGCACCAGTCGATGTACTGGCTGATGTCCTGGAGGCTCATGCCGGCTTTTTTCAGGCATTCGATGGTGTTGAGCATGACGACGTCCTTTTCCGTGTATACGCGATGGCCGTTGGGAAGGCGCTTGATATGGCGCAGCAGGCCCTGGTCTTCGTAATAGCGGAGGGTTGGCGTGGAAATATTCATTTTCTGCCCTAATTCGCCGATAGTATATTCCATAACATGTCACCTCAGTTGTAATTATATGGATTTCTGCCTTGACATCAAGTTGACTTGAAGTCCTATGATTAGTATATCAAAGGCGAGAGAAGAGAGCAATATCCGATTCTTTAGCCGAGATAGTAATTGTAATATATCGTGTTTCCGAAGTTGTCAGGAGGAATTTGTCATGAAACTGTATCGAAAAGCTTTATTGTGCGCTTTACTGGGAACGGCCGCTATGGGCATCGGCTTTTCGCCGGCTTACGCCGCGCCGGCAAACACCGTACCGCCTATCGGCACGCGCCATTTGCCCGTATTTAACGAACAGGACGGACAGGCGAAGACCTTTGCCAACGTACCGGTAGAAGATGTCGTCAAATATAAGGGAAATCAGTACGGTCTCGTCTATGACGGAGCGATTAAGGAAAATGTGCCGGGACAGGTCAATATTCATCCCATTACATACGACCTGAACGGCATTCAGATTGCCGCCAACGTATATACGCCGGCGAACTACGATCCCAATAAATCGTATGCAGCCGTCGTCGTTGCCCATCCGAACGGCGGGACGAAAGAACAGGTCGCCGGCTTGTACGCCCAGCTGCTGGCAGAACAGGGCTATATCACCATTGCTGCCGACGCGTCCTATCAGGGAGCCAGCGGCGGCTATCCGCGCCATACCGATAAGCCACAGTACCGCGTCGAAGATATTCACGGCATGGTCGATATCATTTCCCTTTATCCCGGCGTAGATGAAAACCGCATCGGCGCGCTGGGCATCTGCGGAGGCGGCGGCTATACGCTGAAGGCCGTCCAGACAGATCCGCGCGTCAAGGCTGTCGCGACGCTCAGTATGTTCAACAGCGGTATCGTCCGCAAGAACGGTTACGGTGCAATGAATCCCGATCCGGCTGTAGCGCAGAAGACCATTGCCCAGGCTGCGGCAGCCCGTCAGAAAGAAGTAACGACAGGACAAATCGACTACACGCCGCGGACAGAAGCCGTCCTTACGCCGGAACAGGCCGACAAGCTGCCCTTTGATTTGTACCGCGAAGGGTACTACTATTACGGCGTCAATTATGCCCATCCCAATTCGACCTTTACGTATACGGTCAGCAGCCTGATGGATTTGACGGCCTTCGACGCGGCGCAGAATATGGATTTGATTCATCAGCCCCTGCTCATGATTGCCGGCGAAAAGGCCGACTCGCTGTACATGACGCAGGATGCTTTTGCGAAAGCGACGGGGACGAAAGACAAAGAATTGTTCCTCGTACAGGGCGCGACGCACATTCAGACCTACTGGGTGCCGGAATACGTTGATATTATTTCTCAGAAGCTGACGAGCTTCTTTAACGGGCATTTGAAACAATGAAAGCCCCATACGTCATGTCCGAAGTAAGGAAGGCCCGGCGCGCAGGATGAGGAAAGGACGATCATGCGCGCCGGTTTGGCCCATGCAGCTGTGAAGCGATTGCGTATGTTTAGGAGGACCTATGATGAACAGAAGGAAATTAGCAGCTTTATTACTGGCCGCTATGACGGCCCTTACGGTGACGGCCTGCGCCACGTCGGATACGGCTTCGCAGCAGGAGACGAAGCCTGTCGTCGACGCCGACGCCTCGGCGTCTATCAAGGGGGCGGCTGTGCCGGAAGCGAAGGCCGGCGGACAGAGCCGCGTCGCCGTCGTGTATTTCTCCGAGCCGGAAGCGGCGCAGAAGTACGACGTGCAAGGGGCGACGCAGTACGTGGCTCAGGTGATTCAGGAACGGACGGGAGCCGATATATTCCGCATCGAGCGGCAAGCCGCCTATCCGGCAGATCACGAGGCCCTGACGGAGCAGGCGAAAGCCGAGCGGGATCAGGGCGTCCATCCGGCCATTAGGGATACCATCGGCGATTTGAGCCGGTACGATACGATTTTCCTCGGCTATCCTATTTGGTGGTACGACGCGCCCATGCCGGTGTATTCCTTCCTCGACGAGTACGACTTATCAGGCAAGGATGTCTGCGTTTTCGTCACTCACGGCGGCAGCGGCCTGACCGGCACGGTAGAGCGCTTGCAGGCAGCCGAGCCGGGGGCGAAATTCAGCCGCGACGCCTTTGCTATATATCGTACGGACATCACGTCGGCATCACCTGTATACGCCTGGCTGGGAAATTTGGGATATAAGTAATTATATAGAAGGGGGCAGAGTCTCATGAAAAAACGACTGCTTTTTCTGTTGTCTATGTTTGTCATGACATTCGTCGTCGGCGCGGTCGGCGCTGCGGCTCCGGCGGAAGATAAGGCCTTGTCGGCGCGGCAGGAGTCGATTGTCGTCATCTCGGCCTTTGCCGCTCAAGGCGATTTGGACAACTTGAAAACTGCTTTGGATAACGGATTAAACAACGGCCTTACAGTCAATGAAGAAAAGGAATTGCTGGTACAGCTGTATGCCTATGCCGGGTTTCCCCGCAGCTTAAACAGCCTGAATACGCTTATGGCAGTTCTGGAAGAACGAAAGGCTCGCGGCATTATCGATACGATGGGGCCTGACGCCGACCCGGTCGATTCGAACCGCGACCGTCACGCTATTGGCGATGCGAACCAGACGAAGCTTGTCGGCCGGCCGGTTACGGGGAAGGTATATGAATTTTGCCCGACGATCAGCGATTTTCTGAAGGAACATCTCTTTGGAGACAATTTTTGAACGGACGGTCCTGACGTGGAATGAACGGGAATTGGCGACCGTTTCTATGCTGGCCGGTATCGGCAACGTCAACGCCCAGCTGGCGTCTCATATGAACGTAGCTATGAACAACGGCGTGACAGGAGATCAGCTGAAAGCCATGGCCGCGCTGCTGAGCCGGCGCGTCGGCAGCGCGACGGGCGATAACGCCATGACCGTGGCGAAGCGCGTTTTAGGAGAGTAATCGATAGGAGCGATACCATATGAAAGTGATCTTAGTCAACGGCAGCCCGCACGAAAAGGGCTGCACCTATACGGCCTTGGACGAAGTCGCGAAGACATTGCGCGAAGAAGGCGCAGAAGCGGTACATTTCTGGATCGGCAATCAGGCCGTCCGCGGCTGCATCGGCTGCCGCAGGTGCGACGAGCTGCACCGCTGCGTATTCGACGACGACAAGGTCAACGAATTTTTAAAACTGGCCGGAGGCTGCGACGGCTTTATCTTCGGCTCGCCCGTCCATTGGGCGGCTGCCGGCGGAGCCATTACGTCCTTTATGGACCGGGCGTTCTTTGCCGGGCAGCGCCGGGAAGATATGCCCTTTTACCTGAAGCCGGCAGCGGCCGTCGTCTCAGCCCGCCGCGCCGGCACGACGGCGACGTACGACCAGATGAACAAATATTTCGGCCTCATGCAGATGCCGATCATTTCCTCGCAGTACTGGAATATGGTTCACGGCCACTGTCCGGACGACGTACGGCAAGATGCCGAAGGCTTGCAGACTATGCGCACCTTGGGCCGCAATATGGCCTTTTTCCTGAAATGCAAGGAAACGGCCCTGCAGAACGGCGTGCCCATGCCTAAGCGGGAAGCACAGGTATACACCAACTTCATACGATAATACTTTGAAAGGGGCGCGGCCTTCCGGCTTAGACAGCTTGGACGCCGCGCCCCTTCTGTCTCTTTTGGGCGGGGAACGGCTGCTAGTCAAATCATGCCTGAATTGTATTTCTTAACAAAGAATACAAGTATTGGACGATGGTTCCGGCGGGACGTATACTAAAGCCATAGAAAGGAACGACGAGAGGAGGGATTCAATGACCATCGACGAAGTATGCCAACGGTACTGCATTCCTAAAAGCGTACTGGAAGAATACGAAAAGCTCGGCCTGTGCAGTTCTGTAAAATGCGTCATGGGCCAATGGCAGTACGACGATACGGACGTGGAGCGGCTGAGCCTGATCATGACCCTTCACGACGTAGGGTTTACGAACGAAGAGGTAGAAACGTACATGGGCCTTCTTTTATCCGGCGGCGACACGAGGGACGCGCGGCTGAAGATGCTGGACAAGCTGCGTCAGCGGGCCGTCGACGAAATCCATTTCCATCAGAAAAAGTTGGACTGGCTCGACTATCTTCGCTACCAAATCCGGCAGCACAAAGAGAAAATCGTATGACGGGAGGGATGAGATGATGAAACAGGTCAAACAGTATTTAATGGCAGGGGCCGTTGCCCTGACCGTCTTGTCCCTGACGGCCTGCGGCTCGGCGGCGGAAAACGCGGCTTCTTTCAACCGTCCCGCGGCGTCGGCGAAGGCCGCAGAAGAGCAGGCGCCGTCGGAAACGCAGCTCGTCCGCGTGACGGACAGCCAGGGGACGACGCTGACCCTGCATCTGAATGGCAGCCAAGCGGCGAAGGACTTATGTGCACAGCTGCCTCTGGATATTGAAGTAGAAAACTACAGCACGAACGAAAAGATTTTCTATCCGCCGAAGAAGCTTCATACGGCCGATACGCCCATGGCGAAGCCGAGAGTCGGTATGGTGGCGTATTACGCGCCGTGGGACGACGTCGTATTGTTCTACGCGCCCCTTGACGGCGGCGAGCTGTACGAATTAGGGTATGTAGAAGAAGATGCCGGCCAGATTGAAAAACTAAGCGGCACGCTTCATATCGAACAGATCCATCCATAAAGAGGGGGGACGATAGATGGAATATACGAAATTGGGCAATACGGACATTACGATTTCTAAGCTGTGCCTGGGCTGCATGAGTTTCGGCGACCGGGCCAGCCAGATGCACTCCTGGACCTTGAATCCTCAGGACAGCGAAGCCATTATCCGGCACGCCCTGGATTTGGGCATCAACTTCTTCGATACGGCGAATTGCTATTCTGCCGGCACGAGCGAAGAGTATCTGGGCCGGGCTATCCGAAACAACGCGGCCCGGGACAAGGTCGTCCTGGCGTCGAAGGTCTACTTCAACGACGGCCATTTATCCAAGGAGGCCATACAACGGGAAATCGACGGCACCCTGCGCCGCCTCGGCACGGAGTACCTCGATTTATACATTATTCACCGCTTCGATTACGGCACGCCTATAGAGGAAACGATGGAAGCGTTGGACAGCCTGGTCAAGGCCGGCAAGGTGCGGGCCTTGGGCGCGTCGGCCATGTACGGCTATCAGTTTTACAACATGCAGCTGGCGGCGGAGCGAAACGGCTGGACGCCTTTCTCGTCCATGCAGAATCACTACAGCCTGTTGTACCGCGAAGACGAACGGGAGCTCATCCCCATTTGCAGGCAGATGAACGTGTCCCTGACGCCGTACAGCCCCTTGGCGGCGGGACGGCTGGCGCGGTCCGATTGGAAGGCTGATACCCTGCGCAGCCAGACCGACAAGGTGGCCGTAGAAAAATACGACAGTACGCAGGTCATGGATTCGCGCATTGTCAAGCAGGTGCAGGACATTGCGGCGGAACACAACGCGACGATGCCCCAGATTGCCTTGGCTTGGCAATTTGCCAAGGGCGCGGCGTCTCCTATTATCGGCGCGACGAAGGCGCGCTACTTAGACGACGCGGCCGGGGCATTTGACGTGACGCTGACGGAAGACGACATGGCGCGGCTGGAACAGTTTTACCTGCCCCATCCCGTCGTCGGCGCTCTCGACGAGGGCAAGCCGTCGCCGTCGGTGCTGGCGGCCAACGTCGGGACGTAAGGGAGGCATTGGCATGGATCGGCGGGAATTTTTGAAATGGACGGGAGCCGGCGCGCTGACCTTGTTTCTCAGCGGCTGCGGCAATATATTGACCCGGGCCGAAAGCGCGTCCGGTATCGTTGGAGGAGGTAAGCATATGAACATCGTCGTAGTGACGGGAAGCCCTCACAGAGAGGGCACCTCGGCTTTGTTAGCCGATAAGTTTATCGAAGGAGCCCAAAAGGCGGGCCACAACGTATTCCGCTTCGACGCGGCCTTTGAAGACACGCATCCCTGTCAGGGCTGCGACCACTGCGGCATGGACGGCGACTGTATATTCAACGACGCTATTTCGCAGAAGCTCATGCCGAAGATGCTGGAAATGGATTTGATCGTGCTGGTCACGCCGCTGTACTATTACGGCATGTCGGCCCAGCTCAAGACCGTCGTCGACCGCTTTTATTCGCGGACGGGACGGCTTCACGGCAAGAAATCTATCCTCATGGCTACGGCTTGGAACAGCGCCGACTGGACCATGGAGGCTCTCGTCCATCATTATGAAACGCTCGTGCGCTACATGGAATGGACCGACGTCGGGCAGGTATTGGCCGTCGGCTGCGGCTATCGGGCCCTCATCGAGCAGTCCCAGTTCCCCGACCAGGCCTATCGTCTGGGGGCCAGCTTATAAATGGTGTATTTCTGTACCTGACGAGGAGGTCTTGAAATGAACTTTTTGAAAATGAAGAAAAAGGTTGCCTCTGTGGTGGCAGCCGCGATGATTACAACGACATTAGTACCGATGGGAGCGATTGCAATGGCAGAAAATCAAACGGAAAAGAAAGCAGTAAAAATTGTACAAACGGCAGGACGGGATCAGCTCGGCGAATTTGCCCCTGAATTTGCCCGCTACAACGACGACATTTTATTCGGCGAGGTCTGGTCGCGCAACGATAAATTGTCCCTTCGCGACCGCAGTATCGTGACGGTGTGCTCGCTTATCGGCTCGGGCGTCATCGACAGTTCGCTGAAATACCACTTGGCGACGGCGAAGAAAAACGGCGTGACGAAGGAAGAAATGGCGGAAATCATTACGCAGCTCGGCTTCTATGTCGGCTGGCCGAAGGCTTGGGCAGCCTTCAACATGGCTAAGGAAGTATATGCCGAATAGGCTGCAGTACGGCAAATTTTACGGAAAAATACCTTGACATAAAGTTAACTCTAACATTTATAATGAAACATAATTAAAGTATATGGATACCGTACATTTATACATGACAGTTATACAAAGGAGTGACTTTAGATGAAAGATTTGTCGAGACGGGATTTCTTTAAATTGGCCGGCGTAACGGCTGCCGGCGTGGCCTTGTCGGGCGTAGGACTGACGGACTTGCTGGCCCAGGCTCCCGTCGTCGGGGCAGCCGATGTGACGGGAAAGGCGACGGCGGGCTCGCGGGCCAAGGTGTACTTTACGAAGCACATCAACGCGGCCCATCTGATTCAGCTGTACGATAAAATCAACGAAGGCATTTACGGCAAGGTAGCCGTCAAACTCCACACCGGCGAAAAGCACGGCCCGAACATCCTGCCGCGGGATATGGTAAAGGAATTCATGGCCCATATCCCCGACAGCACGATCGTCGAAACGAACACGCTGTACGCCGGCGACCGCTACACGACGGAAGGCCATCGGGAAACGCTCAAGGTCAACGGATGGACCTTCTGCCCCGTCGACATCATGGATGAATTCGGCGACGTCAACCTGCCTGTCCGGGGCGGCAAGCATCTGAAGGAAGTCGCCATGGGCGGCCACATCGTGAACTACGATTCCATGGTCGTCCTGACCCACTTCAAGGGCCACGCCATGGGCGGTTTCGGCGGCTCTATGAAAAACATCGCCATCGGCTGCGCGTCGGGACAGGTCGGCAAGCGTCAGGTCCACGGCGTAGCGGGGACGCCGCCGGAAGACTGGGGCGCCTGGCCGGCGAAGGAACATCTCATGGAGCTCATGGCCGATTCGGCGAAGGCAACTGTCGATTATTTCGGCAAGCACATCGTGTTTATCAATGTCATGCGCCGCATGTCTGTCGACTGCGACTGCGCCGGCACCAGCGCGGCCGAGCCGACTATCCCCGATATCGGCATCGTGGCCTCGACGGATATTCTCGCCGTCGACCAGGCCAGCGTCGATTTGGTATACGGCCTGCCGTCGAGTCAGAATCACGATTTGGTAGAACGCATCGAATCGCGCCGCGGCCTCCATCAGCTGCAGGCCATGCGGGACCTAAAGATGGGCAACGACCAATACGAGCTGATTTCTATTGACTAACTATGTACATTTCGTTTCGTAAGAAAGAAGGATCTACGATGGATGAAAAAGAAAAAGCGGGGTTGTTCGGCTTAGGCCAGACGAACGACGCCTATGCCCAATATTTTGTCGGCCAGAGCTATTTGAATTTGCTGACGAAAGACCGCCTGGTTACGGCCAACGTCACCTTTGAGCCGGGCTGCCGCAACAACTGGCACATTCACCACAAGGGCGGCCAGATCCTCTTGTGCACGTCGGGCCGCGGCTATTACCAGGAATGGGGCAAGGAACCGCAGGAGCTTCATCCCGGCGACGTCGTCAACATTCCTCCGGAAGTGAAGCATTGGCACGGCGCGGCTCCCGACAGCTGGTTTGCCCACGTAGCCATCGAAGTACCGGCAGAAGGGGCGTCCAACGAATGGTGCGAGCCCGTCGACGCCGAAGCATATAACAAGTTAAAATAGTACGTTTACCTAAAGGAGAATGACTGATGAAAAAGATAATGCCTTTCTTCATGACAACGCTGGCGGCACTGTCCTTTGCAGCTGCGAGCCCTTCCCCGAGCATGGCCGCCGATACGGCGAAGCCGGCCCAACGAGTTACTATGTCCGAAGCCGAAGCCGGCGCGGGCATGTTCGGCCTCGGCAAGACCAATGACGCCTACGCCCAGTATTTTGTCGGCCAGAGCTATTTAAATCCCTTGGTAAGTGCGCCTATGGGAATTTCCAACGTCACCTTTGAACCGGGCTGCCGCAACAACTGGCACATCCACCATAAGGGCGGCCAGATCCTCTTGTGCACGTCGGGCCGGGGTTACTATCAGGAATGGGGCAAGCCGGCTCAGGAACTTCATCCCGGCGACGTCGTCAACATTCCGCCGGAAGTGAAGCATTGGCACGGTGCGGCTCCCGACAGCTGGTTCGCCCACATTGCCATCGCCGTGCCGGCTGAAGGCGCGTCCAACGAATGGCTTGAAGAAGTAGACGACGCTCAGTATAGTCAGCTGAAATAGGAGGGATATGGAATGAAAAAATTAGTTACGATGATGGTAACGGCCTTTGCGGCGCTGATGCTCGTCGGCTGCGGCGCGTCGGAAAGCGGCTCGGCCAGCGCGGCGGCTCCCCAGGCGAAGGCGGGGGCTATTGCCGATACGATAGACGGCGGCCTGCAGGGCAAGAAGGTTCTCGTAGCCTACTATTCGTGGAGCGGCAACACCAAAGCCGTGGCCGAACAGATTCAGCGGGAAACGGGCGCCGATATATTCTTTATCCGGCCGCAGACGGCATATCCTGGCGATTACCGCGAATGCGTCGATATTGCCAAGGAGGAAATGAATGAAAACGCCCGTCCGGCCGTCGCCAATAAAGTAGAGAACATGGACCAGTACGACGTCGTATTCGTCGGCTACCCGATTTGGTGGGGCAAGGCGCCGATGTTCGTGTATACCTTCCTGGAAAGCTATAATTTCCAGGGCAAGACCGTCGTTCCCTTCTGTACGACAGGCGGAACGCCTATCGGCGGCAGCTTGGCTGACGCGCAGAAGTCGGCGGCTGGGGCGCAGCTCGTACGGGGCAGCGATTCGTCCGACCCGGCGGCCGTGTCGAAATGGCTGAAGGATATTCACGCCGTACAGTAAGCAATTGAGTGCATAGAAATGGAGGCGGAAGTGATGAAGAGAACTGCTTTATGGACTATGATTATTGGAGCGGCCGTCGTCGTTTCCGCCTTCTGCGCCTTTGGGCCGGGCGGGGCCGACGCGACGGAAGAGCAAGTCGTCGTCTTTGCGCCGGTCCAGCCGGCCTATGCCCGTCAGATCGACGTGGCCTTTGAAGGCGGCCGGGCTCGCGTCGGCTTGCTCGACGAGGACGCGGCTATGGAATTTGCCGAACGGCAGCCCTTGTCCATCCAGCTGGAGAGAAAGCCCGAGCGGATTGTCGTAGCCGGCGTGCCTGACGGTGTTTTCCAAGGAACTCGCGGAAGCGTAGCAGCGCCGGTCATTGGCGACGTCGTCATGGACGTCCGGGCCAAAGAGGTATTCATCTGCTGCCGCGATATGGACGCGTCGGACGGCCGCGTTCTGCTGGGACACGTCACGTCCGGCATCGAGCCGCTGTCGCGCATGGACGGCACCTTTGAAGCCTTTGCCATGGCGGCGGAAGATTTGTAAAGTTTTTGCGGCGGCGCTTTTTTATTTTTGCAGGCCGTGATACAATAAAGATGACGCTTTTATAAAGAAAGAGGGACACACCATGCATTTAGGCGCACAGGAATTGATAGTGATCTTATTGATTGTCTTGATCTTGTTCGGCGGGAAAAAAGTCGCCGGCCTGGGAAAAGCGATGGGAACGAGCCTGCGCGAATTCAAGGAAGAAGTCAATAAGACGAGCGACGCCGTCAAGGACGGGGCCGACGCGGTGAAAGCCGAAGCGTCGGAAGCAAAGCAAGCGGCCAAAGGGGCCGTCAAGGCGGAAACGACAGACATAAAGGACGAAGCGAAATAGACGGGAGCACGACGATGTATTGGAAGACGACGTATATGTCGCCTGTAGGCGAATTAACCTTAGCGGAAAAAGATAGCTGCCTGGCCGGCCTGTGGATCAAAGGACAGAAATATTATCTGGCCTCCTTGGAGGAAGACGATTTGTCCGACGGGGACACGCCGGTCCTGGCCAAGGCAAAGAGATGGCTTGACGAATATTTTGCCGGCCGCCGGCCGTCTATCCTGGCCCTGCCCTTAGCGCCCCAGGGAACGGCCTTTCAGCGCTGCGTGTGGCAGCTCTTGTGTCAGATTCCCTATGGGCAGACGAAGACGTACGGTCAGATTGCCGAGGAAGCGGCAGCGCTGCGCGGGATTCCCTCGTCGGCCCGGGCCGTAGGAACGGCTGTCGGGCATAATCCTATTTCCATCATCATACCGTGCCACCGCGTCGTCGGCGCGCAGGGCCGCCTCACAGGCTATGCCGGCGGCATCGATAAGAAAATACAGCTCTTAGCGCACGAAGGGGCCGACATGGAGCAGCTTCACCGATAACTGCATATATGCGAAAAAGCAGCTTGCCAAAGGGACAGGCTGCTTTTTTGTCGTGGTTAGGAGAAGGCTTCGATAAATTTTTCCGCCAGGGACGAGAAATACCGGTTTTTCATCCAAATGGCGGTCAGGCGCGTATAGAGCCGCGGCTCGTCGATGATTTTTACGTGCAGACGCGAGTGCGTCGCCAGCGTGAAGGCCGATTGGGGAAGGATGGCCATGCCCAATCCGGCGTTGGCCCACAGGAGGCTCGTGCGGGCGTCGTCGCTGCGGCAGAAGATCGTCGGCGTCATGTTTTGGGCGGCGCACGTATCCTGGACGAGCTGGTCGAAGCGGCGGTACAGGATGAGGGGCTTGTCGGCCAATTCCCTCAGGGAGACCGTATCGCGGCGGGGACACCAGTCCAGCTCGTCGGTCAAGGCCAGGACCATGGGCTCTTCGCTGAGGAACTTGTAGTGAAAGGGCTCGTAATTGAAGGGCGTGCGGACGATGCCGATTTCGATGAGGCCCTTCGTCAGGAGATCGATGATCTTGAAGGTATTGCCGTCGTACACCTCGAAGCGCACGCCGCAGTACTGGCGATGAAACTGCTGCATAAAAGGGCGGAGGATGACGCTGCCTGACGACGATACCATGCCGATGGACAAGGTGCCGTAGACGCCTTCCTTAAAGTCCTTGATTTCCCGCAGCGTCGAGTCGGACAGATTGATGATCTGCTGGGCCCGGCGAAACAGGATTTTTCCGGCGTCGGTCAGCTCCGTCTGCCGGGAGCCACGCTTGAACAGGGCGACGCCCAGCTCGTCTTCCAGATGCTTCATCTGCTGGCTCAAGGGCGGCTGGGCCATATGCAGTTTTTTAGCCGCCGCCGTGATTTGGCCTTCTTCGGCGACGGTAATAAAATAAAGTAGTTGGCGAATGTCCATGTAAGGCACCTCTTTATATATGATTTTCATATGTATGGGCAACAAAACCAATATTTTTAATATATCTTTTATCATGCTATAATTAGGGACGAAAAGAATCGGAAAGGAGTTTTCTCATGGAACAACCTATTATGAATAAGCCGCGGGATCTTCATTTTTTTTGGACGTTATTTAAATCGACCTTTCTTATCAGCATGTTTACGGTAGGCGGAGGCTTTGTTATCATTCCCCTGCTCAAGGCCAAGTATGTTGACGAATACCAGTGGATTAACGACAAGGACGCCTTGGATATGGTGGCTATTGCCCAGTCCATGCCGGGCGTTATTGCTGCCAATAGCGCCATCATTCTGGGATACCGCATGGCCGGCGTCCTGGGGACGATGGTGGCACTTGTCGCTACGATTTTGCCGCCGCTGATTACGTTATCTGTTATTGCTTACTGCTATGATTATTTTGTTCAAAATGAAATCATACGGCTTATTCTGCGCGGCATGCAGTGCGGTGCGACAGCTCTCATTCTCAGCGTAGGCATCGACTTGCTGGCAAAGCAGGTCAAGAAAAAGCTGGCGTTGCCTTTGCTGATTATTATCGTAACCTTCGCAGCTAACTTATGCTTCGATTTTAATATCATGCTCTTGGTGCTGATTGACGGCGTTGTTGGCTTCTTGTTCATGAGAGCGGCTAAATATAACTAGGAGGGGTAGCATGTTGTACGTATTGCTTTTTTGGGAATTTTGCAAAGTAGGATTATTCTGTGTCGGCGGCGGATATGCTTCTATGCCCCTTATTCAGCACTGTGTTGTCGATACGTATCATTGGTTGTCTATGAGTGAATTTGTCGATATTTTTACCATTTCCCAAATGACGCCGGGGCCAATTGGTATCAATGCAGCCACTTTTGTCGGAACAAAGATTGCCGGCGTCGGCGGCGCTGTATGCGCGACGGTAGGCTTTGTTACGCCATCCTTCTTTATTGGGCTGGCGTTGGCGCGTATTTTCCTGAAATACGGAGATATCGGTCCGGTACGCGGTATTTTAAACGGTCTGCGCCCGGCTGTCGTAGCCCTTATCTGCGCCGCCAGCATCAGCTTTATTTGGCTGGCATTGTGGAACACCGAGTCGATGCCTCATGATTTTGCTGATTTTAACGGCAGTGCATTGGTTATATTACTGGCTGCACTGGCAGCTGTACGTAAAAAGATCGGCGTTATCAAGGTGCTTCTCGGTTCCGGCATCTTAGGCCTCTTATTTGGCCTGGCCGGTTTCCTGCAATAGATACTGGCCGGGAATGGCGGTGATAAACCGGCTTGGCCCGTAGACGTGCTTTCCTTCGCGGCGGTGCCAGCTTAAAGAACAGCCGCTTCCTGGCTCGCGTCATGGCGACGTAAACAGCCGCTTTTCCTCGTCGAGCTCGCGGCTGTCATCGGCGGCGCGGGACAAGGGAAAGACGCCGTCCTGAAGACACGCTAAAAATACATAATCGAATTCCAGCCCCTTAGCCTGATGTTACTGTAATAATCGGGATTTGGGGCTTTTTTTCCAGCAGGCTGTCTAATTCGCTGTTGGACAGGGCCGTGAGCTGGAGAAATTCCGTCAGGGCGTCGTGCGGGTCCTGGCCGGGGGTGTCCGTTTCCTTAGCCAGGCTGTACAGCTTGCGGATATTTTCCATGCGGTCGATGTGCTCTTCTTGTTCTGTGCGGTCCTGTCGCCCTTCATAGTAGTCTTTTACGCCGCAGCGGAGCATGACGGCGGCGATGAGATCGCAGGGACGCTGCGTGTATGACAGCTGCCGCAGTTCATGGAGCTTTTCGCTTACAGGCTTAAACAAGGGGGCATAGATGGCCATGCAGGACCGGCGCTGGGCCGTATAGGGGCGGATGTGCTCGTCCAGGGCGTAGCGCAGGATGGCCGCCGTGGCGACGATGTCGTCAAAGGCGTCGTGGCTCGACTGGGTATCCGGCGTGAAACGGCTGCTCAAATAGCTTAGCTTGTGATTGGGCAGGTTGGGATAAAAGCGGCGGAATATATCCAGCGTATCGTAATAGGCGATGTCGTCGGGGCTGTCCATAGACAGGCGGCGCAGCTCGCTGCGCAGGATGCGCAGGTCGTAGGACACGTTGTGGCCGACGATGACGGCGCCGTCGGCAAAGCGGAGAAAGTCGGCAAGGGCTTCCTTAGGATCGCGGCCTTCGCGGCGGAGCAGCTCGTCGCTGATATGATGGATATAGTATGAGTCGCCGACGCTGCGGCTGGGCCGGACGTAGGCGTTGAATTTCCCGGTGATTTCGCAGCGCTCGTTCAGGCGAATTGCGGCAATCTGAATGATGTCGTCCCGCGTCGTGTCCGTGCCGGTACTTTCTACGTCGAAGACGACGACGCTGCCTTTTTCCAATGCCGTCAGCAGCCGGCCGAAGGGATCGCCGAGGGTCAGGGCGTCGCCGTCGATGAAGTCGCACAGCCCCAATCCCAGTCGGCGGTACGACGGGCTTTCGATAGTATCGATGGTACGGCGGCCGATGCGCTCGGCAAAGCGCAGCAGGATGCGCTTCAGGCTCAGGGCGTCGTGCTTGTTCATCGTCAGGCGCAGAAAAGCCGCGACGTCCTTGCATTCCTGCCGTTTAAACAATTGAAACTGGTCGATCATCGTAAAGGGCAGGCGCTGTTCCGGCGGCAGGCCTTCATTGTGGGAGCGGACGCCGTTCCAGATGACCTTATTGCAGCGGTTCGTCCGGGTCATGATGCAGGCTTTGGTTCGTTCCTGCGGCGGCAATGCGGCGATTTGACGGAATATCCAGCGCGCTTCATCCATGAAATGGGCCGTTTCCACAGCGACGATGGGCTCGCCCTGCTCATGGCCGGCAGCCGTGCCGGGCGCAGGATAGAAGGAGGCGACAGACGGGCCGAACAGGTTGGCGAGACAGGCCGACGACGCCTGGAGCAGCGTTTCCGTAGCCCGGTAATTTATCGTAAAGGTGATGCGGACAGGACGGTAGTCCGCAGTGAAGCGGCGCAGTATGGCGTCGGGATGAGATCCGCGCCATTCGTAAATGGTCTGGAAATAGTCGCCGCAGAGGAGGACGATGCGTCCCGGAAACAGGCGGGAAATGAGGTCGTATTCGATGTCGCTCGTATCCTGCATTTCGTCGATGGCGATGTAGGCGAAGCGGTTTTGCCAGCGCCGGCATACGTCGTCCTGCCGAAGCAGGAGAGAGGCGCGGACGATGAGGTCTTCAAAATCCAGGGCATGATTGGCTGACAATGCCGCGGTGTACTGCTCCATGAGGCCGACGCCGTTTGTTGCCAGCCACTGCTCCAGCTCGGCGTCGACGCTGTCCGTATAATTCGTGCAGAACGAGCGGAGCCGGCCGTCGTCCCGGCAGATAGCCTCGGCGCCGTCGGCGAAGTCGGCCAGTACGTCGCCGCTTTGGCAGTCATGAAGGGCGCAGTATTTTTTGGATGCTTCTATGAAATTTTGTATATTCTGCATCCTTCCCCGGGTCGATACGTCGAGAGGAAGGGGCAGGCTGGCGACGATGTTTTTGCAGTCCTCGTCGTCGTAGACGAGAAAATCGCTGCATACGTCGGAGCCGGCTTTGCTTTCTTCCTTGATAAGAGAATAGCAAAAGCTGTGAATGGTCTTGACGACGACGTCGAGGCCTTTTTCGTGGGCCGTAGAAAAAATTCGGTTTTTCAATTCTTTACAGGCCCTGTTCGTGAAGGTCAGGCAAAGGATCTGGGAGCCGGCGGCTCGCCCCGACTCGACGATAGCGGCGACGCGTCGGGCCAGTACGTTGGTTTTTCCCGTGCCGGCCGGCGCGTTTAACAATATATGATGGTCTAAATCGGCAACGACGGCGCGCTGCTCGGCGTTTAAGCCATGCAGGATAGCATCATCCATAGGCGGGACTCCTTTCGGTCTGTAGAAATACTATGCTAATCATACCATAAAAATAGGGGCTTTAAAAATTTGGCCGAACCGTCAATTTCCGTCAATACCAGTCAGCTGAAGTCTATTATGAGCTGTACATGAAGTAATTCTGAGAGATGTATTAAAATCGGCAGTTTGCACATTAAGGGAAGATTAAATTTTTCAGCGGCCGCTCCGGGACGTGGTATGATGGCGGTGTAACCCCGACGAGGAAGGAGGAGCATCATGGCTGAGTATATGAGGTCATCCCGGCCGGCCTTTCGCGGCACGGCTCATGAAATCGTATCGGAATTGCTGGCTTACGCCGCCGATTCCGGTGCCAGCGACATTCACGTCGAGCCGATGGACCGAACCGTCCGCATTCGCCTGCGCCGCGACGGTGTGCTGGTATCCATAGGGGAGCTGCCGGCGGAACGCCTCGACGCGGTGACGGCGCGCATCAAAATTTTGGCCAGCCTGGATATTGCCAATAAGCGCCTGCCGCAGGACGGACGGTTCGTCTGGCAGGATGGACGCCGTCCTATCGACATGCGCGTCAGTACGATGCCGACGATTCGCGGCGAAAAGACGGTCATCCGATTGCTGGACGCCGGCCAGGTAACGCTGAATCTGGACTGCCTGGGCCTTGGCGGCGATGTGGCGGCGTTGCTGCGGCGGCTGACGAAGCGGAGCAGCGGATTGTTTCTGTACAGCGGCGCGACGGGCAGCGGAAAGACGACGACTTTATACGCCGCCCTGCAGGAGCTGCACCGGCCGGAAGTGAGCATCGCTACGCTGGAAGATCCAGTGGAATATAAATTGGAAGGAGTCTGCCAAAGTCAGATTCATGTAAAGTGCGGCTTGGAGTTTCACAACGGTCTGCGGGCTCTTCTGCGGCAGGACCCGGATATCCTAGTCATCGGCGAAATCCGCGACGTCGAGACGGCCCGCATCGCCATCCGCGCGGCCTTGACGGGGCACCTCGTATTCAGTACCCTCCATGCGGCCAGCGCGGCGGAGGCGCCGATACGCTTAATTGACATGGGCATCGCTCCATATTTAGTTTCTGACGCCCTCATCGGCATTACGTCGCAGCGCCTGGCCCGCCGTTTGTGCAGCCGCTGCCGCAGGCAGGAACAGCCCGGCAGCCCGTCGGCTTTTGCGCATCAAGGCTGCGGGCACTGTTTTCACAGCGGATATGACGGCCGGTTCTGCTTGTGCGAAGTATTGCCTGTAGGCGAACACGTCAAAGCCCTTATTCGGCAAAGCGGAAGCGCTTCCGCTATCGCAGGGGGCCGCAGCCTTGGATGGAGCTATATTTACGAAATCCCTGGTACAGCGGGCCTTAGCCGAGGGCTGGACTGACGCAGAGGAAATCGGCCGCGTTTACAACGTAGGAGACGAACTATGGATATAGCCGCCGTACTCGCCGCCGCTGTCCAATCGAAAGCGTCGGACGTTCACTTGCAGGAAGGTCGGCTGCCTCTGCTGCGCCTAGGAGCGGAGCTGTTTCCCTGGGGGAATTATCGTGTAGGAGGTGAAGATATTTCCGCGTGGCTGCAAGCCTTGGGTCAGCCTTTTTGCGGACAGCCCTATGTGTCGACGACCTTTTCCTGGGACGGGCGCGTCCGCTGCCGCCTTCATGCCAGCCGCGAGCAAGCCGGCGTTCACGTCGTCGTGCGGATACTGTATCCCCTCGATACGCTGCCGCCTGACGGTGACGAACTATTGCTGCGGCGGCTGAGCGGACTGGACGACGGCCTCGTGCTGGTATGCGGGCCGACGGGGAGCGGCAAGACGACAGCCTTATGGCGAATACTGTGCTGGGCGAATGCCAACCGCCGCTGCCACATCATTACGCTGGAAGATCCCATTGAATATGTCGTGCCGGGGGAGCTGGCCCTTATCAGCCAGCGGGAATATGGGGTTCACTTTCAGTCCTTTGCCGAAGGGGTACGGGAAGCGCTGCGCCAGGACCCGGATATACTGCTTGTCGGTGAAATGCGCGACAGGGAGACCATGGATGCGGCATTGACGGCGGCGGAAACGGGACATCTCGTCTTTGCTACCCTCCATACCCGCTCGGCGGCGCAAGCTGTCAGCCGCATGGCCGGAGCCTATGCCGGTGCGGAACAGGAAGAGATGCGCTGCCGCCTGGCTATGGTATTGCAGGGAATCTTGGCTCAGCGCCGGGGCGATGGAGCAGGCGGCGCTTATATTGCCAGGGAGATCTTGCTGCATACGCCGGCCGTCGCCCAGCTCATCCGCAGCGGCAGGGAGCATCAGCTGACGACGGTTATGCAGACCGGCGCGGCCTTGGGGATGCGGACGATGGAACAAGCGCTGCAGCGGCATAGGCGGAATCTGATATGAAACGATTTGTTGTGACATGCATCGACATGCACGGACGAAAAATGACGTACAGGCTGACGGCTCCCAGCTCGGAATCGGTTCGCGCCATGGCTCGGCGTCGTTCTTGGCAAATCGTAGCGATGGAAGAAACGACGCCCCTTTTGGCTTTGGTATTCCGTCTCCGTCCTTTTCCTATAAGACCTTGTCCCTCTTGTTTTACCAGCTGGGCGCGATGACCCGGGCCGGCATTCCCTTTGTGCAGGCCTGCCGGCTTTTATTGCATCGACGTGACGAGCAAAAAGCAGCGTCAGGCCATGAAGCTGGCCGTCGACTATATGGAAAAAGGAATGGCTGTGTCGGAAGCATTAGGGCAAACCGGGTTATTTCCTTCGCTGGTCTGCCGCATCGTCAGCGCTGGCGAGCGGGCTGGCAATTTAGAGCAGATGCTGTATCTTCTGGGTCAATATTACGAGCAGGCAGATAAGCAACGCCGTTTTATGATGGACGCCTTATCGTATCCGCTGTTTCTCATGGTCTGTACGACGGCTATGGCAGTCGGTATCGTCGCGTTTATCCTGCCTGTATTTGAAGCTATGTTTGAGCAGATGCAGATGCCGCTGCCGGCGATGACGGCGTATATGCTGGCCGGGGCGCATATATTGCAGTCTTACGGCGCTGCGCTGGCCGCAGGAACTGTTACGGGTATTGCGTCGCTGTTCCTTTTGCTGCGCCGGCCCGGCGTGCGGCGGTATACAGAAGACAAGCTGTTTTCCATTTCGGTATTGCGGCGTCTGTGCGTGATTTTTTGCTGGCAGCGGTTCAGCCAAATGCTGGCCGTGCAGATACGGTGCGGCATTCCCTTGCTGGACGCCTTGGACGACGGGGCCGCCGTCGTACCCGTCGATTGGTTTCGCCGGGCAGTGAATCAGGCGGCGCGGCGGTTAGAAAACGGCACCTCCTTCAGCCAGGCTGTACGATTAGGCCAGTTTGGCACGCCGTACATCGAGACGATGCTTTTGGTTGGCGAAACGACGGGGCGGTATGAAGATGCTCTGCAGGCTGTTTCCGAGTATTACCAGTGGCGCATCCAGTCGCGTCTGTCCGTCGTACGGCGTTTGGCAGGGCCCTTGATGCTCCTTGTCGTCGGCGCTGTTATAGGAACACTTGTTATCTCATGTATGCTGCCGCTGCTGGATATGGCGGCAGGCATGGTACCGTAAGAAATGAAAGGATAGTTGTGTAAATGTTTATTCGCATTCGTTTATGGTTATCTTCGTCCCGACGGAGAAAGAACGGGTTTTCTCTGCTGGAAATGCTGGTTGTTGTCAGTATTATTTTGATTTTAGCTACTGTAGCCGTGCCGAAGTTCACGTCGGCAGGGAAAACGGCGAAAATCGCTAAGATTGAGGCTGATTTGCATACGATCAGCAATGCGGCGGCGCTGTATGAAGTCGAAACCGGCGCGTATCCCAATTCCGTCGACGACTTAGTAAAGAAAGGAAGCTCCGGCAAAGCTTATCTCCAGTCTAAGCCGACATTGCCGGACGGGACGGAGTACAGCATTAACCGCGAAGGCGTCGTATCCGGCGTATTTGACGGTGTGACCTATGATTCGGCGGCCAGCCATCGGACGACAGCTGCGGAGAGCGGCTGATGACTGAGATATGACCGGCGATATGGCTGCCGCTTTGAGCTGGGGATACGGCCTATGGCTGGCGGTCATGGCCTTATGCACGATTGTCGTCATCTATACGGATATATCCTGGTATTGGATTCCCGATGGGATTGTATGCGTTGCGGCGCTGGCCAACGGGGCCGCCGCAGCAAGCGGCCTCGTAGTACCCTGCAGTGCAGTCAGCATCGGGTTTGCCTTGTCCTTTGCCCTGCTGTACTTTCTGTATCCGCAGGGCATCGGCAGCGGCGACGTCAAGCTGGCGGCGGCCTTGTGCCTGGGCTGCAGCGGCTCGACGGCCTATATTATGACGACGGCCGCGTTCCTGTCCGCTTTGATTGGGGCGGCTGCGTGGCGGCTCTATGCCGGAAAGAGCTGCATTCCCTTCGGCCCGTTTTTGTGGATAGGATGGTGGATAGCCTTTGCGGCAGGAGAAGAACTTATGGCCTGGATGGCTGGCTAATGCATGCCGGCGGCGCGAAAACGGCTATCTGCTGATGGAATACATCGTGCTGCTCGGATTGATGGGGTTATTTTTTACGTTGGCACTGCCTAAGATGACCTGGGATTCCCACCGTTATGCCGTAGACGTCATGACGCGGGAAATCGCCGCCGACCTGCAGCGCATGCGCCAGCATTCCCTGACGAACGGGACGGCCGATATGGACGGATGGACGTTGTCACTGCGAAAAGACAAGTATGTCATCATGCAGCGGTATACTGTCCATAAAAGCGAGGATATACCCGGAGGGGATTACAATTCCTACCGGGAAAAGCGGACGAAAGGACTTTACGTTTGATGGCAAAGGAAGACCGCAGAGCGATATGGAACTTACTGTCGCCAGCTCCGGCAATCAGCCGTATGAAAAGAAAATTATCGTGGCGGCTCAGACCGGCCGTATCCGAATCGAATAAGAAAAACGGGTTTCTGCTGGCCGATGCCGTAACGGCGTCTGTTATAGGCGTCCTCCTCTTTACGCCGGCGTTGATGCTGACGGCCCAGGCCGTTTCGGCTTACCGGCAGGCCCGCCATATTATCGGAGCTGCCGCTGCCGGCCGTTCGGAGATGGAAACGCTGCGCGGAGAAGGGAAAAACTTTTCTTTGCAGAAGGAGGTGACGGGGCTGCGCGGCACGTATACGCTGCACAGCCAAGCTGAGAGCATAGACGGCTTGTATATTCGGTACAGAGTGGAGGTGCAGGACCCTGATGGAGGCGTTCACGTTTTTATCCGCTTGGCGGAGTCGGAAGAAAGCTAACGGGTTCGTACTGACCGAACTCGCAGCGGCTCTGGCCGTCGCGGCGATCGTCATGGCGGCAATTCTGCCGATGCTGGTGCAGACGGCGGCAAACTGCCGCTACGGCGAAAGCTGGGAAGAATTATCCCGCCAGGGCATGGTGATGGAAGAAACGATATTCGGCGTACTGCGTTTCGCCCGGAATATCGAGGTATCGGCTAAGACGATACGGTGCCGCGACGAACAAAACGGGCTGACGGGATTTTCTGTCAAAAACGGACGGGTATACCGTTTGCTGAGCAACGGCAGCGAACAGCCTCTGACGGGTTCTGTAAAGGCCGGGCTGCGGGAAGACCGCATCAGCGTGCGCTCCCAGGGTGACAGGCCCTATTTTTCCGCCACTGGAGAAAAAATACACGTTCATATCGAGCTGTATGATACCTGTACGGGACAATCCTGGCCCTGCGTGCTGACCGTTGTGTCGCTGCCCGGCCAATGGGAGGAGGCATGAGACGAAAAAACGGGTATATGACGTTCTGCATCTTGGCGCTGGGGGACAGCGGTGCTGCTGCTGGCTACGTCAGCCGCCCATTTATCTGCCCAGTACGTCCGGTCTGCCCGTCAATACGAAGAAGCCGTCCAGTTATCCTATGCTTCGGAAAGCGCTCTGCTGGCGAGCTGGAACGACTTGCGCAGACGGCGGTGGCAGGATGTGCCGGAACGGCGGACATGGGTTTTTTAACGATGTATGGGGAATTACCGAAGGGGGACAGCGCATAGAAATCCAATGCGTCGCGTCGCCATATTCTCTGCCGTTTAACGGCGTGCTGCGCGCGTCGGCCGTTTCGAACCATACCCTTTTGAAGCGAACCTGCGCCCTGCAGTTCCGGGTGCAGAAAGGCGACGACGGCAGAGCCTCTTTCGTTGTCCGGCAAATTGTGTATTAAGGAGGGCATAAGAATGAGTATAGGCCAAGGCCATCGGGCCCGCATATGGCTGTCGCAGCGGCACATATATGTTCTGAAAACGGAAACGAGCTGGTACGGCGGCGTTCGCAGCCGGCAGCTCTGTGTTTATGATTGTCCTGCCGACTGGCTCACAGGGCCTGAGAAAATCAGGAAGTACCTGGGAGATATTATTTCTGTATATGGACTGCAGGACTATACGGTGTATCTTTTGCTCAGCGGTCCATCGTTGCTGTGGAAAGAGTTGAAGCTGGCGACGAAACGAAAGGAAGAGGCGCGAAGCATGGTCGTATGGGACGAGGCGATTGGCGACGGCAGCACGGCGTACGCCTTTGACTTAGCACGAACTGCAGAACCGCCCGAGGGGGCCCTGTACAGCTGGATGAGCGCCGCCTATCCCTACGATATGGTAGCAGATATGATTCAGACGCTGCGATCCGGGAATTGCTGCGTCAAGAGAATCGACGTTCTTCCGGCGGCGGCAGGACGCTTATGCCCGTCCGGGACTGGAACTCTATATCTGTGCGAACCGGCGCTGATTCATGTGATTCGGCTGAAGTCGGGATTTCCCTTATCCTATGCCTGCACTTCGGCGCTGCCGGAAGATGGACTGCTTTGGCAAGAGGCACAGGGACAGATGTGTTGCGGATTGTGGTACGATGAAGCGTGCGAAACGTGGTCTCTTCCGCCGGTATCAGAGCCTGTGAAGCAAGATATGGATCGGTGGGAATTAGTATATCCGGCTGCTGTACTGGCAACGTATTAGGAGCGGCGTATGGAATTCAATTTAATCCCTCAGGAACAGCAAACTTCATCATGGTCCTTTTTGGCGCTGCGGTTGAATAAAAAAATTGCTGTGCTGCTGGTTCTCGTGATTCTGGCCGTCGGTGCGGTATTTCAGATGCGGACGATTTGGGAACAAGAACGGTTTACGGATCAGGCTTTTCCCATTCAGCGGCGTATTATGCAGCAAAATGAGTGGGAACGAAAGCTGCGCGAGTTGAAAGAACGGCGCGACGCAGACCAACGAAAGCGGTTTCATTGGCCGGAGATTCTCGTGTGCCTGGCCGATACCAAGCCAGATGGGGCATTTGTAGAAAAAATCGAAATGCGTCGCCATGTGCTGTCAATATCTGGCACAACGAATGAAATCGGCGCTGAGAGGAAATGGCAGGATGCCCTGCGTCGCCAGCCTTCTGTGCGTTCGGCTTCGGCCAGCCGTATGAAGCAGGCGGGACAGACGGCGGAAACGGCGTTTCAGCTGGAGGTAGAATGGGCGAATGATGAACAAGATACTTCACGACAAAAGGCATAAACAAGTCCTTTGGTATATCCTTCTGGTACTGCTTTTGCTGTCCTCCGTCCATTGCGTCTACTGGTACCGGCAATGGCAAGCGTGGAAGGCCGTTAACAACCGCATTTGTTCCTATAAAACGGCAATGGAGTGGAAAGATCGGGAAGACATTATCAGAAAATGGCAGGGAACCGATGAAGACGCACTGAACGTCGTACAGCGGCAGGCCGATGCGTGCAGCTTACAAGTACTGTCGTTTTATACCTCGCCGCAGGAAAAAAGCCGATATAATGTAGAATTAAGCGGGTCTTACGGGAGCTATATTCATTTTTTCAATCAAATGGAACGAGAAGGCCCCTTGTTCTCCGTTTCTTTAGAGCGTATGGAACGATGCGGCGACGCAGTATTGGCTGTCATAAAAATTTAAATATATATTTTAGCGAGACATACTCCTCACTCAGACTAATATATTTGATATTTGTCTGAATGAGGAGTATTTTTTGAATAATTATTATTGTCATTTGGTCTAATCGGGCTATTTTTATGTCTGATTGGAGTAGATTTTTTTTCATATCCTTGGTATCATATACGTGCATTTTATTATATGAATACAATAATCAATATCTTAACAAAAATAATCAGTAAAGGAGATGGAGAACAGTGGCGCAAAAAAATATGAAAAGCGCTGAAAGGGGACATGGGAAAGCGTAGCGTGTACTCTGGTGTTATGGGTTATTTTTGTTTCTGCCGCCGCGTTATGCATATAAGCTTTGTGAACGGCAAATGTATCAAGTCATTATAGCATTTATATAAGTTAGTAACTATAATCATTAAGGAGTGTAGCAAATGGAAGGATTCGCGTAGTTTTCTGCATTTATTTCACAGCGGCGGCCTGGTTATGTATCCGCTGCTGGCCCTGTCTATTTTTACGGTAGCCATTGCGATTGAGCGGTTTTACTATTACCGGGCCAATCGTCGGGGATTCAAAAAAGCTTTTTTACCGGTGTTGATCATGCTATTCGTGATCAGCAATGGGATACGGCGGAAAATTTCTGCCGGAAATTCCCTACGGCTATCAGCCGCATTATTGCCAGCGGCCTCCGGTATAAGGATGATGAAAAAGCCATGAAAGATGCTTTCAATGAACAGATGACGATTGAATCCATCGCTTTTCGCCGCTATCTCGATTACCTCAGCGCTATCGTCACGATTGCGCCGCTTCTGGGGCTTCTCGGCACAGTAACAGGCATGATCAGCACGTTCAGCGTTTTAGACAGCGGTGCCGGTGCCGCGGCGATTACCGGCGGTGTCGGTGAAGCCCTTATTGCGACGGCATCGGGATTGTGCGTGGCGATCATTGCTTTCTGCGTATATACCTACTTTGATCATCAGCTGGACACTATTGTGACGGATACGGAAAAGCTGTGCCTTACCGTAGTGAACGCCAGAAATGCAAGGTAGGAGGTAAGGCTGATGTTTACGAATGTCAGGATGAAAAAGAAACCGGCTTTTATGATCATTCCGATGATTGATATTATCTTTTTCCTGCTTGTGTTTTTTATGATGAACAGCCTGCAGACCGTGGCGCAGAAAGCGCTGTCCGTCCAGCTCCCTCAGGCTCAGAGCGCGGCGGCGCCTGTGCAGATGCCCATTATCCTGACGGTTGATGCGGAAGGGCATATTACGATGGATAATCGTCCTGTCAGCTTTGACGAAGCATCGAAACTGATGAAGCGGCACATGGCAGAAAATGCCAACGCTGCCGTAATTCTGCAGGCCGACCGCCGTACGGCTCATGGTCAGGTAGTCGCTGTCATGGATATGTTGAAATCAGCTGGTGTTAAGCGTCTGGCCATTGCTGCAGAACAGAAGGGATGACGCCTATGCGGGAAATTTCATGGATACGAGCCTATGCCGGCTCGGCAGTAGTCCACCTGCTTGTCGTAGGCGCGGCGGCTATGTTTCTTGCCGGAGCTGTGATGCAGCAGGAACAACAGCAGATGTATGTCATAGATTTAGACGCCAGCGAACTGTCTAGTGCTGGCAGCGGGCATGCCGGAGGCGGAAGCGGCGGCGAACTGTTCCCGGAAAAGCTGTCTGAAACAGCCGTAGCCGAGCGTGTGGCGCAAATAGATGCCAGCCAATCGGCTATTATGCCTCATCCGCAGTTGTCAGATGCCGTGCCGGAACCGGCTCCCGGCAGTCAGCCCGCTCCGGCTGCCGCCAGTTCGTCTGCTGCTGGCGGAGGTGGTACCGGCAGCAGTGCGGGAGCTGGCAGCGGTACAGGTACTGGCTCAGGCGTCGGAGACGGAACAGGAGATGGCCAGGGCTATGGAGACGGCGCCGGCGACGGTCAGGGCAGCGGTTACAGCGGTGCAGAAGGGACCGGTTCATCACCGTTTGATTCCGATGGGTTCTGGTCTGCTGTTAACGCCAATAAATCCTATCCGCCTATGGCTGTCCGCCGCGGTTTGACTGGTTCCGTTACCGTTACAGTTACGCTGGACAGCAGCGGAAACTGCGTCAATGCCTATGTATCCGGCTCATCGGGACAGAGTATTTTGGATAAGGCAGCTCTTAACGCTGTATATGCCGCCTGCCCGTATCCAAATGCCAGCGGGCAGGATGTAACGGTAAACGTGCCCGTTACCTTTAATTTGAATTAATTCCCCCGGTTAGTCGGATCGTTTTTTTGGGTCAGGAGACACGGCGCTGAAGAAACGAGATTTGTATCAATTATAAAAAAATTATGCCATAAAAGGAGAGTGTATGTATGAAAACGATCGTTTTGTACTCGACGCGTACAGGAAATACTAAAAGGTGGCCGAAGCAATTGCCGAAGCCCTGCCGGCAGGGACGCCTTGCCTTTCCGTTAAAGAGGCGCCGGCTGATATTGACAGCTACGACTGCGTGTTCCTCGGATTTTGGGTGGACCGCGGTACGGCGGATAAGGATTCGCAGGATATGCTGAAACAGGTGACGAATAAGCACGTCGCTATATTTGCAACGTTAGGAGCCGATCCGAAGTCGGAGCATGCGGCGAAGAGCCTGGATAACGGTGCGGCCTTTTTACCGGAAGGCGTTCATGTCGCCGGAAAATTTATCTGCCAGGGCGCAGTAGACCCCAAGCTTATTGAAATGATGTACAAGCAGTTCCCCGCTGGCCATCCCCATGGCAGAACGCCGGAACGGGAGGCACTCCATGCTGAAGCAGCCAAGCATCCCGATGCTGCTGATCTGGAAAATGCCAAAGCCTTTGCGGCAGATGTCATGAAGAAGCTTGCTGCGGAATAAGGGAGACGCGCATATGAGTTTAGAAGAACTATTTCACAGCTTGCCGCCAGAGCAGCGCATTTTCCAATTCGGCGCGGAAACGGACAGCCCGCTGACGGACGCGTTTCCGCGAAAACGCGTCGTTCATGCCGGCCTGCACGGCACGGTTGTCCCGCCTGATGAATCACAGCAGGTTTGGCAGCGCATCATGGCGTCTGCACCGGCTAAAAAGGACATCCAGACGGCGTATATACATATTCCGTTCTGCAAGACCAAATGCTTGTACTGCGGATTTTTTCAAAATGGGACGAATCAGGACGTAGAAGACCATTATGTGGACTGCCTGATTCAGGAACTGGAAGCCTCTGCCGACTTGCCGCGCTTAAAGGACAGCCTTATTCATGCCGTATTTATCGGCGGCGGTACGCCGACATCCTTGTCTCCGAAAAATGCCGGACGGCTGCTGCAGGCGATTTGCTGCTGCCTGCCCTTGGCCAATGATTATGAGCTGACCCTGGAAGGGCGTATTCATGATCTGGTACCGGAAAAGATAGACGTTTGGCTGGCAAATGGTGTAAACCGCATGTCTTTGGGCGTTCAGTCTTTTCATACGGATATCCGCCGTTCTGTCGGACGACTGGACGATGAAGAAACGGTATTGAAAAACTCTGCGGAGCCTTCTCGATTACAACCAGTGTGCTGTCGTCGTCGACCTCATTTACGGTCTGCCCGGTCAGGACATGCAGGTCTGGAAGGAAGATTTGGATCTGCTGATTCAGTCCGGCGTAGACGGCGCTGATTTGTATCAGCTCAACGTTTTTGACGGCAGCGATTTGAATAAGGCCATTGCCCGCGGCGCGCTGCCGCCGGCAGCGACGACAGATTACCAGGCCGGCATGTTTGCCTTTGCCAAGGCTTATCTGGAACAGCGGGCGTATCGCCGCCTGAATGTCTGCCATTGGAGCTGCAGCAACCGCGAGCGGAGCCTGTACAATACACTGGCCCGCTCCGGTTCGTCCATGTTCCCCTTCGGCAGCGGCGCCGGAGGCAGCGTAGACGGCTATTCAACGATGCTTCACCGGGCCATTGCACCGTATGAAATGTTTGTCGAAGCAGGCAAAAAGCCCTTTATGGCGCTCATGAAGCAGTCGCCGCTGCAGCCGATTGTCGATGTGGTGCAGAACCAGCTGGAAATGTGCTATATGGATTTAAATAAAATATACGCCTTTGACGACAAGCTGAAAGATCTGGAATGGCTGTATAAGCTGTGGGAGACACGCGGTCTTGTAACATATAACGGCGTCATGTATACGCTGACGGATGCTGGTCAGTTCTGGCAGGTCAACATCACGCAGACGACGCTGGAATGCATCCAGTACCTCATGACTGGGAAAAATGCCATGGTGATGGAACGCGTAGCTGCGCAAGATTCGAAGAAAACTGCGTCTATGGTAGAGGCCATGAAGCGGATGAAAGCTATGAGCGGCACGCCCAGCGTGGAAGCTATGAAAAAAATGGCTGAAGCCATGCGCCATATGAGTCAGGATGAGCTGCAAGCCATTATGAAGCAAATGAAAAATCACTCATAGATAGCTGCACTCCTCTGTGTAAAGACTGCAACGAATATCTGTTGCAGTCTTTGCCGTATCTAATCGCGTGAAAAATATAACATACACACAAGTATGATATTGACAATCTATATCATAAAATTCATAATAAAGAGTAGGAGATACAGAAAATTGGCTGCGTGACAATCCAGAAAGGGGAAGCAATCATGAATACTCTTTGCCTATATTACGAAAATGCTGCGGCACGGCGCATTGCCGTCATGATCGGCAGTATACTCAGCATGAGCCGGTATGCGGAATGCCGGGAAAGACGTATCGCTGCGTCAATATAAGCGGATCTTGCTGGTTTTGACGGAAAAAACAGGCAGTACAGCCCTTGACAGAGGTTGTACAGCATGCGGAACCAGATACAATATGGGGACTCATTGTCATGGGTGATAATGAATTGTCGGTACAGCGGCTGCGCCGTCAGGCTGAAATGCTGCTGAAACGGCCTATCGCCTTGTCTGCGTTTATTCCGGCGAGTGACGTTACAGAAGGGGTCATACGTGCTGCTGAGACAATACAGCCGCCTCCGGCTGCTGTGCCGGACAGCGACAGTACGGCATGGCAGGCATTAGAAAAGTTCCTGACGAGTCATACTACGGGCGTTTTAGCTACTGGATGGGGACGGAATATTCGGACGACGCCGATCGAGTACGTATATTGGCATAAAAAAAATATACCTGTTCAGCGAAGGCGGACGAAAATTTGCGAATATATACCGTGATCCGCATGTCAGTTTTTCCGTATGCGAGCCATTTTCCGATTTTTCCCATTTGGCAGGACTGCAGCTGAGCGGCACGGCACAGATTCTCGAACCACAGGACGAAGGCTATGCTGCGGCCGCGGCGGCCAAGGGTATTGCTGAAGAACGGCTGCGGAAAATGCCCGTCGTTCTCCATGTCATCGAGATTTCTCCGTCTGAAGCTGTCTTTCTTTGGGGGCAATTTGCCAGAGAGGGAAAAGCTGTGCGTCAGGTATATCGATTTTAATTTAAATTAGAGCTGGTTATTCAAGAAAGGGTGCAGTATAATAATGGATACTATGCGGATGATCGAATCTTCTGAAGAGAGGGTTGTGTTTGAAATACAAAATAATACGGGTACGGCACGTCTGACGTCGTATCCCGTATATCCGGCATCGATCTCGTCTATATAGACGCGCATATT
>ENA-OQHN01000040-OQHN01000040.1-human-gut-metagenome-genome-assembly--contig:-NODE-40-length-50388-cov-4.933328_pt1 | contig 50388 bp, 59 predicted proteins | sample MGYA00242564_ERZ504721 | MGnify/ENA primary metagenome ERZ504721 (study PRJEB26092, sample SAMD00036212) | human gut metagenome | host: Homo sapiens | study: EMG produced TPA metagenomics assembly of...
ACAGTTCCGCCGAGTAGTATTCGGCCATGCTCTCCAGCACACCTTCCACCAGAATACCGCTGGCGTCATCGCTGATATTCTCCCGAGCGGAGATGACCCGGACACCGTTCTTTTTCAGCTTCGCCTTGTTGATGGCGCTGTCATAGCGGTTGCGGGCAAAGCGGTCAAGCTGATAAACCAGAACACCCTCAAAGGTGTGCTTGTCACTGTCGGAGATCATCCGCTGGAACTCAAGGCGGCTGTCGCTGATGCCGCTCTGGGCGCGGTCGATGTATTCCCCAATGACGATGTAGCCGTTGTTTCTGGCGTACTCATAGCAGGTCTGGAGCTGCCCCTCGATGGACTGCTCCGTCTGGCTGTGGCTGGAGTAACGGGCGTAGATGACAACATTCAGTTTTTTCACCTCCCCGAGCATTTGCAGCAGGGTCTCCTTGAGCCGCGCGTTCATGGGGGATGCGGGGTCAAAGCACATATCCACGAACTTCTTCATCTGGGGATCGCTCTGCTCGATTTTGGGCTTGTACTCGTACAGCTTTCCCTGGGGATGGTCGGTGCGCCCAAAGATATAGTCCATGGAGACATCGAAGTAATCCGCATACCGGGTAAGCGTCTCGAATGTGGGCGAAGCCTGGTTCAGCTCATAGCGGTTCAGACTGGACTGTTTGACGCCGACAATCTCAGCCATCTTTACCTGGGACAGCTTGACGCTTTCCCGCAGATACCGCAATCTTTCAGCTACTTCTTTCAAGAGATACACCCCCTATCTGTCAATCTCATTATATCAGATAAAAGGATAACATTCAACCCTATATAAACATAATATCATGGGGTCAGACCAGAAAGAAACGCAGGTCTATGCGATACTGTCCCAGAAGTCAAACATATAGGCGCAAGCAATGCGTGTGGATAGCCACACACAAGACTGGCAAGCAATGCGAGTATTAATACACACTCACATTCCATGCCGTCTGCTTGTTGAGGGCAGTGCCCCCAAGCCCCTTCTGAACACAGAATTTCATTCTGTGACTACGCGTTCTCCGAACGCTTTTTGCCCCTGTACCCGGTGCCCTGTTTCGGGGCATAGGGTGTCGTGAATCGCGACATCCTCTGATACTTTTAGGGTGCCCTAAAATGGGGCATCCTCCTTGAAGATGGGATGGCAAAATACCACCCCATCTTTTTCTTTCCGCGACGGTGGCGACGGTCGCAACGGTGCTGGGAGTACCCCTCAAAACACCGTCGCGACCGTTGCGAGCGTCGCGCTTTACTCGATTACTTCAAACGCAGGTGCTTCCACCACCATGTAGGTCAGCCGGATACGCCGCCCGGCGTGCTTGGTTTTGTTCTCATACTTTACCTGATGTTCTTCCAACAGGCGGCTGGCATTCACATTCAGATGTTTGGTGAGCCGATTTACCGCCATATCCGTTTGAATCGCTTGGGCCAGCTCGGTGGGGCTGCCTTCCCATTCCCGGTTGTCAGCAGATACGATCTTTGCTACGGCGTCCAGTACCGGGTCTGGAGGCTGCTTCCAAAGCTCATTCTCTGCATGGTCAAGGCTCCAAACCAGGTTCTCCTGGTCCTTGCTCAGATACAGCCGCTGATCCGCCTGATCTCTGCCCACCACCTCCAAAGTAGCCTTACTATCTGTTCGCTTCTCCTTCTGCATCAGGAACGCCCCATCCGCACATCCCAGCAAGCCCGTGGTGCCGGAAATCATTTCAAAGCTGTCTCCCGCAGGCTGCTTTCTGGTGTGGTGAACGATCAGGACGCAGATGCCATATCGGTCAGCAAATTGTTTTAGCTTGCCGATTACCTCATAGTCGCTGGAATAGCTGTAGCTGTCGCTCACCGCCTCTCGAACTTTTTGCAGAGTATCCACAATAATGAGTTTGGTATCGCTGTGTTCCCGGAGAAACTTTTCAAGCTGTTCATCCAGGCCACCGCCGATCATTTTAGCGTTGGTGGCAAAGCGGAGGGAGCTTGTCCCCTCCACGCCAAACATACGGAACATCCGGCGCTGTAAGCGGCTCTCGTCATCCTCCAACGCCAGGTAGAGAACAGTCCCCTGATGGGTCTTGTAGCCCCACAAGTCCTGACCGGTACTGACATGGTGGGCGATTTGCGCCACCAGGAAGGACTTGCCGACTTTGGGCGCTCCGGCAAGGATGTACGCTCCTGTATAGAGCAGGTTCTCAATTACCGCAGACTTGCCCTCGAACACATTGTCCATCAGCTCGTCCAGGGTCACCGTATGCAGGTAGGCCGGGTCGCTCATGCGGCGCATCTTCCGGTAAAGTTCCTCCAAATCTCTTTCTGGGGAATTGCTTTTTTCGTCCGGGTCTGGTATAGTGGTCTTGGAATTTGTAGAGATTGACTGCCCATCATCTGCGCCAACAGATGAGCCATGGGCGGTCATTTTCTTTTTATCATCGGTCATAGGCAAAATCCTCCTGCATCCCGTTCATAATGGTAGCGATCATCTGGATGGTCTCCAACAGCTCATCGTTCACGCCTTGTCCAGCCTCAATCCGGCGCAACTCATCTAGCACAGCGGCCAGCTGGTCCCGCAGCGCTTTATAGACCCTGGGGTTGCCCTGGACCACCACATCCCGGCAAAGCAGCCGCCGGATGATATAATCCTGCTTGGTCAGGCCGGTGAGCTTCACTGCCGTTTCGATCTGAGCATCCTCCTCCGGAGAGACCCGAAAAGCCACGGTCTTGTTCCTCCAACGGTTGTGCTTGTCCAAATTCTTTGCTGACATTTTAATTGCCCCTTTCCATGTTCAATTTATCCGCCATTTCCGCCTGTTTTGACGGAAACAGGTGCGCGTAGTTGTAAGTAATATCGATGCTCTCGTGGCCTACTCGGTCCGCGATGGCGGTGGCTGAGAATCCCATATCGATCAAAAGTGAAACCGCACTGTGACGAATATCATGGATTCTGATACGCGGCACCCCAGCTTCCTTGGCTCCCCGATCCATCTCCCGGTGGAGATAGCTCTTGGTGACGGTGAACATCCGGTCATCCGGCCCGATGCCGTAAAGCATTTTGATGTAATCCTGGATTTCCTCGGACAGAAACTGAGGCATGGTAATAATCCGATTGCTCTTTTCCGTCTTTGGAGTGGTAATCAGGTCCTCGCCGTTCAGCCGCTGATAGGACTTGTTGATGGACACGGTGCGCTTCTCAAAGTCAAAGTCCGCCGGGGTCAGGGCCAGCAGCTCCCCCTCCCGGATACCGCACCAGTAGAGCATCTCAAAGGCATAGAAGGACAACGGCTTGTCCATCATCACCTCGGCACATTTCAGGTACTGCTCCTTGGTCCAGAACATCATCTCTCGTTTTTTCTTTTTGCCCATGCTGCCCGCCTTCTTGCAGGGATTCTCCCGGAGGTTGTAGTACCGAACCGCGTGGTTGAAGATGGCACTGAGCTGATTGTGGACCGTTTTCAGGTACACCGGCGAGTAGGGCTTGCCGTTCTCGTCCTTATGGTTCAGCATCTCGTTCTGCCAGGTAATGATCTGCTGGGCGGTGATGTTACACATTTTCAGCCTGCCGAAGTAGGGCAGCAGCTTAGTACGGATGATGTGGTCCTTGGTAGCCCAGGTGTTCTCCTTGAGCCGGGTTTTCATATCCGCCGTGTAGAGGTCCACGAAACTCTTGAAGGTCATGTCCAGATCAGCGCTGGTCTTGTTGAGCTGTTCCCGCTCCCAGGCCTGCGCCTCCCGCTTGGTCTTGAAGCCCCGCTTCTGGGTCTGCTTGCGCTCACCGTTCCAGTCCGTGTAGCGGTAGACCGCCCGCCAAGTGTTGGTCTTTTCTTCTTTGTAGACCGCCATGATTAGCCCTCCTTTCCCGTCTTGCCATAGCAAAACTTCTCCATGAAAAAGTTCCGATTGACCCGCCCGGAGATGGTCAGATAGCCCTTCTCCCGGAGCTCAGCGTTGAGCTTATGGATCACCTTGTAGGCGTGGGACTTGGAGATGCCCAGCTCCTGGGCCACTTCCTCCACGCGCATAAAGTTTTGTGCCTGCATTGAAAATACCTTCCTTTCTTCGTTGATGGCTGCTGCGGCTGGATATTGTGTTCCATAAATGCCTCCTCACTTTCGTCCGCCACTTTTTTCCCGGATGTATAACCAGGGATTGCGACAGTTCTTTTTTATTCATTGATTCTAAGCTATTATGCTTAGCCTGTCATCATTATACTAAGCAAAATAGCTTGTGTCAATCGGAGTACGCAAAATAAATTAAATAAAATTGTTTAGGATTCTCTTGACTTTACTAAGCATTTCTGCTACGCTTTTCCTAAGAACAACCAACGATTGGAGTTGATGATATGGCGATTGGCGAACGGATTCACTTTTTCCGTCTCCTGCGGGGGGATGACGCAGAAATATCTCGGTATGGCGCTGGGCTTCCCGGAGAAGTCCGCTGATGTGCGCCTTGCTCAGTACGAAACAGGATCAAGAACCCCAAAGGCAGACCTGACTACTGCCCTGGCCCAGGTACTGGATGTCTCGCCCCATGCACTCTCCGTCCCGGACATAGACTCCTATGTGGGGCTGATGCACACCCTGTTTACCCTGGAGGACAACTACGGGCTCAAGATCAGTGAGATAGATGGAGAAGTTTGCTTAAAGGTCGATGTGCGGAAGAACAAGGACGCCGCCCAGCTGCACGAGATGCTCTGTTCCTGGCAGCAGGCCGCTGCCATGTTGGAGGCGGGCGAAATCTCCAAAGAGGATTACGACAAGTTGGCGCTACCACTATCCGGAGTTTGACAAGACCAAATGCTGGGCAAAGGTACCTTCGCAGGAACTTAGTAATTTACCAGTACAGGATGTTTGATTGAAAGATAAAGCACGAGGGAATCAAGATGTACGAAAGCTATACGAGACAATCTCTACCTAGTAAGCAATACCGCGAACTGTTAGGGAGTGCTATTTGTGTTTTTAACTCAAATAACGCATTTATAATTGAGAATATCCTCAGATGTGATGACTTGGATAAATACGACTGGTGTCATCTAATAGACTTAGAATCAGGGCATCTCAAGGGAAGTGTTCATGAGGTCATCACTTCAAAATGCGGAGATAAAATTGAAACACTGTTTGCCAAAATTATTAAAATGCGGAATCGAATTATTCATAGCTATCGCATTACAAACGCATCTGGCGAACAGACATTGGCGACAAAAGAAAGAGTAAAGGAGGGAAATAGGCAATTTGAGATTACCGAAGAGTACCTCCTTAGCTTTATAGCTCTTAATCAAGAACTTTCTGACCTACTGCATAATTTAAGAGGGTATTAAATAAAAAGAGAGCTAACTGACTAATCAAAATCAGTTAGCTCTCTTTTTATGAATAATGAAAAAGTGTTGCCAAATCGTTGCCACAAAGGGCCTTAACCTCTCAAAAACCCAGTAAAATCAGGCTTTTCCGGGCTTCTGAAATTACTCCCACTCAATCGTCGCGGGCGGTTTGCTCGTAATATCGTACACGATGCGGTTGATGTGGTCTACTTCGTTTACGATGCGGCTGGAGATTTTATCCAATACGTCGTATGGGATTCTGGCCCAGTCGGCGGTCATGAAGTCTGTCGTCGTGACGCCGCGGAGGGCTAAGGTATAGTCGTAGGTGCGGAAGTCGCCCATAACGCCGACGGTGCGGTTGCTCGTGAGGACAGCAAAGTACTGATTAATGGAGCGCTGCAGTCCGGCGTTGGCAATTTCTTCGCGGAAGATCGCATCGGCATCGCGGAGGATAGCGAGTTTTTCCTTCGTGATTTCGCCCATGACGCGGATAGCCAGGCCCGGTCCCGGGAAGGGCTGACGCCATACGAGGTAATCGGGAAGGCCCAGTTCTTCGCCCAGTTCGCGGACTTCGTCCTTAAAGAGGTTGCGCAGCGGTTCGATAAGGCCTTTGAAATCGACGACTGCCGGCAGGCCGCCTACGTTGTGGTGGCTCTTGATGACAGCGGCGTCGCCGGCGCCCGATTCGATGACGTCGGGGTAGATCGTGCCCTGAGCCAGGAAATCGACGGCGCCGATTTTACGGCCTTCGTCTTCAAATACACGGATAAATTCTTCGCCGATAATCTTGCGCTTCCGTTCCGGTTCACTGACACCGGCCAGCTTCGACAGGAAGCGTTCCGACGCGTCGACGCGGATAAAATTCATGCCCGAGCCTTGGAACGCCGCTTCGACTTCGTCGCCTTCGTTTTTGCGCATGAGGCCGTGGTCGACAAAGATACAAGTCAGCTGGCTGCCTACGGCCTTAGAAATAAGAGCCGCCGCAACGGAGCTGTCTACGCCGCCCGACAGAGCTAGCACGACCTTGCCGTCGCCGACGGTCTGCTTGATCGTTTCTATGGCCGTCTTAGCATAGTTAGCCATCGTCCAGGTGCCGGTACAGCCGCAGACTTCAAAGAGGAAATTGTGAAGCATTTCCTTGCCGTGTTCCGAATGGAGCACTTCCGGATGGTACTGCATGGCATAAAGCTTTTTCGCCGGATTCTGCATAGCCGCTACGGGGCAGTTATCCGTATAGGCGACGATTTCAAAGCCTTCGGGAATGTCCGATACATAGTCCGTATGGCTCATCCATACGATTTCCTTTTCCTGCAGGCCTTTAAACAACGGGGAAGACGTGTTGACGGTAACCGGCGTCTTGCCGAATTCGCGCATTTCCGCAGACTGCACCTTGCCGCCCAAGGTCTGAGCCATGAACTGCATGCCGTAGCACAGGCCGAGGACAGGGATTCCCAGGTGAAATACTTCTTCTTCAATCTTCGGCGCATTGTCCTCATACACGCTGGCCGGGCCGCCTGTAAAGATAATGCCCTGAGGCTGCATTTCCTTTATTTTTGCCAGAGCCTTCTGATACGGGTATACTTCGCAGTACACGTGGTTTTCACGGACACGGCGCGCAATAAGCTGATTATACTGACCGCCAAAATCGACAACAATAACGAGTTCTTTGTTATCCATTTCTTCCTCCTCATTTACGATAAAATCTCCCAAGCTGCAGTGCAGTCATGGTTTTATGATTCTGTTATTATATCATGAATGGACGCGCAGAAAAAGAGGCAACCAGAGAAGATACGTCAAAAAAGCAGTCCGGCAGAGCATCTCCTGTCTGCCGGACTGCTTTTTGCGTATCTCCGATATTACTTATTTTCTTCCGAAGCGCCGTATTCCTTGTACAATTCATCCAAAATATTATACCGCGTGACAATTCCCACGACGCGGCGGCCGTCTACGATGGGAATAACCTTCAAATGTTCCGCTACCATGACGCCGGCCAGCTGTTCTACATCGGCGTCGGGAGCCGCGATGATGACGTTCTTGGTCATCATTTCCTTTGCCGTGCAGGCCATCAGCTTTTTAAAGCCCTTGTCGTACTCGCTGATGCCGTTGTAATAAATGCTGGCTCCCAGTAAGTTGACATAGTGAGGAACGTGAGGCTTGATTTTTTTGTACAGCAAATCTGCGTCGGTAATGATGCCGATAAGCTGCTCTTCTTCGTCTACGATAGGAATCGCCGCCACCTTATTTTTTACAAACATGTGGACCAAACTGAAGACGGACGTAGACGGACTTGCCGTCACAAAATTCTTTTCCATGATATCAGACGCAGTACGTTCTTCCATAAGCTCAACCCCTTTTTCCGATGTAATGCAAACCATATCCTAGCTTACAAATCGAGTATGTATAAATGCTATATGATATATCGTATATAATAAGTATTACACATACGCAAGGGAAATTCCTGCTTGACACGGAAATTTTTTACTCGCCTTTACCAATGATATGGCTCATGGCGCTGAATTTTGACAGCCCGATAAATTTGCTCCAGCAAGATCATGCGAATCATCTGGTGGGTCAGCGTAATCCGCCCGAAGGATATGCGGCTGTCGGCGCGGCGGCGCACGCCGTCGGACAAGCCGAAGGGGCCGCCGATGATGAAGGTCAGCTCGCTGCATCCGTGGAGGGCTATTTCGGAGAATTTCGCCGCCACGTCTTCCGACGAAATCAGCGTCCCCTGCACGTCCAGCACAAATACGTACGATCCCTGGCGGACGTGGCGCAGCATTTTTTCCCCTTCCTTCTCCAATACCTGCCGCTTTTGGGCTTCCGAGGGATTATCGGGCATCTTTTCTTCCGGCAGCGCCGTAATTTCCACCTGCCCGTACGGCCGCAGCCGCTTGAGAAATTCATCGATGCCCGCCGTCAGGTACTTCTCTTTTATTTTTCCAATGGTAATAATATGATATTTCATCAGCTTTCTTCATTCTCCGGGCTTGCCTGCAAGACGACTGTCGCCGTCTGTTCCGATTGGCCGCGCATGTAGGTAATGGAAACAGACTCGCCGACCTGGCAGCTGTCCAGCACATTCTGCAGCACTGTAAAATCTTTGACTCTTGTGCCATTAATCGACAGGATGATATCGCCGCGGCTGATGTCGGCCTGATCCAGCGGGCCGCCGGCCACTACTTTATAGACGAAAATTCCTTCTACGTCGATTTTCATGCCGAAGCGGGCTGCCATCTGCTGATCCAGCCCATACAAGCCGAGATAGGGCCGGACGACCTTGCCGTTTTTAATCAGCGCGTCGAGGATCGGCCGGGCCGCATTGATGGGAATGGCAAAGCCCAGGCCCTCTACACCTTCCTTGGAAATCTTCGCGCTGTTGATGCCGATGACCTTGCCGTCGGCGTCGACCAGCGCGCCGCCTGAATTGCCCGGGTTAATGGCCGCGTCGGTCTGAATCAGCTTCATGCTCTGTCCTTCGGCGCCCAGGGTCCGGTTCATCGAGCTGATGACGCCGGCTGTAACGGTTCCCTGAAATTCCAGCCCCAAGGGATTGCCGATGGCAATGGCCGGCTCACCGACCTGCAGGGCGTCGCTGTCACCAAATTCCGCAACGGGCAGATTATCCACATTGATCTTGACGACGGCCAGGTCGGTCTTTTCATCGCGGCCGATGACGGTGCCCTCCGTGCTCTGCCCGTCGGCCAGCGATACGATGACGGTCTTGCTGTTGCCTACGACGTGCTGATTCGTAGCAATATAGCCGGCTTTATCAAAAATAATGCCGGAGCCGACGCCTTCGCCGACCAGGACGCGGCGGTTGAAAATATCGCGGTCATAGACCTTCGTCGTAATGCCGACGACAGCAGGCGACGCCTTTTTAGCCGCCCGTACGACGGCCGTATTGCGGGCGTCAGAAATATCGCCGGACGGAGCCGGCTCGGCCAGCTGCTCTATCGTTCCCTGGTACGTGCGGTTAGGCGCGAAGAAAACGTCGTGAATTTTAAATCCTCCGGCGACGCCGACGGCGATCAGTACGATCCCTACGGCGGCGGTTAGCATGTGTTTGCGCTGCATCAGGCATTACCTCCTTCTTGAAAGCGGACATGGCCGTTTTGACAGGCCAGGCGCAGCAATATATCCTGTCCGACGACGCGGCCGCCCCGGCTGAGCACGGTCCGTACCGTGTGCAGGGACAGGGCGGGCGTATTATTTTTTTCACTTCGATGAGCCAGCAGTACCTTCATCAGCCCTTTCGAGGGAACGCGGGCCAGAAATTCCGCCGCGTCGCAGTTGGACAAATGGCCCCACCGGCTCAAGATGCGGTTCTGCAGGGCGTAGGGATAGGGCCCGTTTTTCAGCATTTCCTCATCGTGATTGGCTTCTAAAATCAGGATGTCCGAATAGGCCGCCGCCAGCTCCACATCATGGCTGACATATCCCAAGTCCGTAGCCAGGGTAATCTTGCTGTCACCGTGATAAATCGTATAGCCTACGGGCCGGGCCGCATCATGGGAAATCAAAAACGGCACGACTTGTATCTCCTTCAGGCCCAAGCGGCGCGGCAGGCGGACAAACCGGCCGGCATACTCGCCGGCTTTTCTGCCCAGACAGCTCCACGTCTCCCTCGTCGTATATACGGGAATATCCGTCTTTTTCAGCAGCGTCGCCAGACCGTTTACATGGTCGGCATGCTCGTGGGTGATAAAGACGGCGTCCAGCTCAGACAGGGAGCATCCGTACGTTTTTAATCCATTTTCGATACGGCGGCAGCTGATGCCGGCGTCGATGAGTATCTTCGTGCGGCCGCAGCGGATAAACGCGGCGTTTCCCTTGCTCCCGCTGGCCAGCATGCTGACTAAGCAGTCTCTGTGGCGCGCTTCACCGCCCATGACCGGAATCTCCTCCCGCTGCCCGCTCTCCGGCAGAACGGCGCATCCGGCCCGCTGCCTGGCCCGCCCGATCGACGCGGCCAGCTGTTCCAAGCGAAGCTCGCTTTCCGTCATAGATTTCCCCCCTTGTAGTCCTTCTCTTCGTGCTATTATAGCATAGGTTTGGCAAAAAAAAATCCATCGTATCGGAATTTTCTCCTTAACGATGGCTTATTTGGTGGGCCTAGGTGGACTTGAACCACCGACCTCACGCTTATCAGGCGTGCGCTCTAACCAGCTGAGCTATAGGCCCATGACGTATTTAGTATACCATACAGTTGTCAAATGTCAAGATAATGGTGGGCCTAGGTGGACTTGAACCACCGACCTCACGCTTATCAGGCGTGCGCTCTAACCAGCTGAGCTATAGGCCCATATCTTTGTGACTTGCTTAGTATACCACATTTCACCGAAGTGTCAAGATTTTTCCGTAAATTCTTTTAAAATTTCTGTTTCTTTATAAATTTTCCCCTCGCCGGCATGTTTTGCAGGCGAAGGGGAAAACAAATTAACGTCCAGCCTTATGCATAGCTTTCTATCTAAGGTCTTGAAGGCTGCGAAGGAGCGCCGGATCATATCCGGGTCTACGCAGTAGGAAATGCGGACGTAACCGGGGCAGCCGAAACTGTCAGCCGGTACGATGAGCAGGTTGAGCTTCTTGGCCTTTTCGGAAAAGGCGTTGGCATCAGGCTCCGGCGATTTGACAAACAAGTAGAAGCGCCGCTGGGATAGACGCATTCGTAGCCCATCTCTTTCAGCCCGTTGTACAGCAGCTTGCGGTTTTCGTCATATATATTCATATCCGACAGCTTGCCCAGGCATTTCAGCACGACATCCTGAAACAGATGAGGCGCGCAGACGAAGCCCATCGCCCGGCCGGCACCGCACACCGCCGTATACACGTCCCTGGCGTCGGCAGCGCAGTCCGGCACGAGAATGTAGCCTATGCGTTCGCCCGGCAGCGACAAGGACTTGCTGTAGGAATAGCAGATGATCGTATTGGCGTAGAATTTTGGTACATATAAAATCGGCAGGCCGTCATAAATGATTTCGCAATACGGTTCGTCGGAAATCAAATAAATGGGATGACCTATATCGGCCGATTTTTTCGTCAGCAAGGCTGCCAGCTTCGTATACGTGTCGGCCGAATACACCGTGCCGGCCGGATTGTTCGGCGAGTTGACGATAATCGCCCGCGTATGAGGCGTAATGGCCTGTTCCATCGCTTCCAATGAAATCTGGAAATGCTCCGTATCAGGAGGCAGCACGACGTCCTTGGCTCCAGCGTTATGAATGAAGACGGTATATTCCGGGAAAAATGGAGCCACGACGATAACCTCGTCTTCCGGGCTTTCGACCAAGGCTTTCAGCGTAACCGTCAGGGAGGCCGCCGCACCGCAGGTCATATAAAAATTATCGGCCGAAACGCCGGCATCGTAGGTTTGATTCATGTAGTCGGCCAGGCCGCGGCGTACTGCCAAATCGCCGGCAGCGGCCGTATAGCCGTGCACGTCGACGGACTGGCGGGTCGCGACGATTTCTTCAATCGCTTCTTTGACGCATGCCGGAGCCGGAACGGTCGGATTTCCAATGCTGAAATCAAAGACGTTTTCCTTGCCGACGACAGCCGCCTGTTCCTGCCCGTAAGCAAACAAGTCTCGGATGACTGAAGCCTGCGAGCCCAAGGCGTACATTTCTTTTGATGGCATAATAATCAACCCCTTTTTCGTAATAGTTTTATTATACCACAGCTCATGCCTATGTATGGCCTGATTATAGTAAAAATTTAGGCATATTTCGAACTGGCCGATAAAATATTTTTTAAGATAGGGTCAAATTCAGTCCTTATAATTTGAAAACCCTTACATCTTATGTCATAATAAGGTGTTCCAACATCTTTATATCAGGAGGTTTCTATATGAAGAAATTGAACCCTTACGTGTATTTATTTACGATGGGTCATTTTTCCGTAGACTGGTCGCAAGGCGCTATCCCCGCTCTGCTGCCGTATTTTATCGCGACGTATAATCTCAGCTATCAGGATGCGGCGACACTCATCTTTGCCAACATGCTGTTATCCTCTATTTCCCAGCCCATTTTCGGCTATTATTCCGACAAGATATCCAAGCCCTGGTTCGTCCCTCTCGGGCCGATCCTCTGCGGCATCTGCATTACTCTGCTGGGAATTACGGACAATTACTGGCTCATCTTCCTCTGCTCCATGTTCTGCGGCTTCGGCTCGTCTATTTATCACCCCGAAGCGGCGCGCATGGTCAATAAAATTTCCGGCCCCTTAAAAGGCCAGGCCATGGGAAGCTTTTCCGTCGGCGGCAACGCCGGCTTTGCCGTCGGCCCCATCGTCGCCGGCTTCTGCGCCTATACCTTCCACATTTACGGATTGGTCATATTCGGCCTTATCAACTTCATCATTGCCGCACTGATTTATCATTTCATGCCGAAGGTACTCCATCAGGTAAGCGACGCCGACATCGCCGAAACGAAAGCCCATCCGAACGAAGAAAAGCACAACGACTGGCGCTCGTTCAGCAAGCTTACCGTCGTCATCTTCGTCCGTTCCATCGGCTTTACTCTCTGTAATACCTTTATCCCTATCTATTGGATTCACGTCCTGCAGGCTTCGCCGTCCCAAGGCAGCTTCGCCTTGTCCATACTATTTTTCATGGGCGTAGTCATTACCTTTATCGGCGGCATTCTGGCCGACCGCTTCGGCTTTATCCGCATCATGCGGGGCTCCTTCCTCATCATGGTGCCGGCCATGTTCTTCTTCGTCAACAGCACCGATTTATGGCTGTCGACGCTGCTCCTCATCCCCGTGGCCTTCTCCCTCTTCGCCCCGTACAGCCCTATCGTCATTTTGGGGCAAACCTTTTTGGGCAAAAACGTCGGCTTCGCCTCCGGCGTCACGCTAGGCCTGAGCACGACGATGGGCGGCCTCTTCTCTCCCCTTGTCGGCTGGGGAGCCGACACGTGGGGCCTGACCCCGGCCCTGCAGGTATTATGGGTCTGCGCTCTCATCGGCGCGATTTTCACCTTCCTCGTTCCCACGCCGGAGCAATGGAAGCAAAGCGGCATGAAGTAAGAAAAAACTATTCCAGACACAGCAAAGCCCCTCGACGCTCTCCAGCATGCCGAGGGGCTTTTTGAATGGGCAGACGTAATCCGTCAGGCTTTCAGCTGCTTAATAAACCAGGCGTAGGCCACGCAGAGAATCGCCGCCGTGACGGCCCAGCTGACGGGAAATACCATCATGAGCGTCGCAAAATCGGGTTCCCAGGCAAAGACGGTATACACCCAGGTCACGCGGGTGCCGCAGATGCCGAAGAGGGTAATCAACGCCGGTATAAGCGAGCTGCCATAGCCGCGCATCGCTCCAGACAGCACTTCGATGACAGTGTTGATAATTTCCAGGCCGGCCACGTATTTCAGGCGGATAAAGCCCAGGGCGACGACCGTACTGTCGTCGCTGAAAATATGCAGCAAGGGCACGCCGAACAGGATCAGCAGGGCGCAAATGCAGGCCGTCAGCAGCAGATCCTGGAACAGGCACCACTTCATCGCCTGTTTGCACCGTTTTATATTCCGGGCCCCGTAATTCTGGCTGACAAAGGTCGTGCAGACCTGTCCGAAGGCGTTGATCAGAAAAAAGGTAAAGATTTCCAGGTTGAAGGCCGCTGCCGACGCCGCCATGACGTCGGGTCCCAATTCGTTGATAGCCGACTGGATGCAAAGATTGGATAAGGCGAATACCATGCCCTGCATCCCCGCAGGCAGGCCGATGCGCAGCATGGGGAGGAGAATCCGTTTATCTACATGAAACTCCGTCAGGCGGACACGGATTTCCGTCCGGCTGCGGCACAGGAAATAAAACAGCATGGCCGAGCTCAGGGCCGTCGCGACGATCGTGCCGATGGCCACGCCTTCGACGGACATATCCAGGACGAGGATGAAGAATAAGTTCAGGAAAAATTTAGTAATGCCCGACGCAATCAGGCAGTACAGTGGCGTGCGCGTATCGCCCTGGCTGCGGAAAATAGACGATTCAAAATTGTACAGCAGGATAAAAGGCATGGCCAGCCAAAAACGCGCAGATACAAGACTGCCAAATCGAAAATTTCTTCCGGCACCGATAAGAGGCGCAGCAGCGGCTCGACCAGGAGCTCGCCTGCGACGGCCATGGCGACGCCGCATCCCAGGGCGACGAGGATAGCCGTGTGGACGGCGGCGTGGACGCCGTGGATATTCTTCTTGCCGATAAAGCGGGCGATGATGACATTCGCTCCCAGCGATATGCCGATAAACAGGCTCAGCACCATGCCGATGATCGGGCTGTTGCTGCCGACGGCCGCCATAGCTTCCTTGCCGACAAACTGGCCGAGCATGGCGATGTCGGCGGCGTTGAACAGCTGCTGCATAATGCCCGTAAAGGCGAAGGGCAAGGCCACGACGAGGATTTTATCCCACAGCGAGCCTTCGAGCATATTGACGCTTCTCGTATTATTCATCCTATTCATATTGCCGCACACCTGACCTTACGGACGAAACAGAGCTCTCCGCAGCTATGCCCGCAGATGCTTGACGAACCAGTGATACGCCGCGATGAGAATGACTGCCGATACACCCCAGCTAATAGGAAAGACCATCATCAGCGTTTCAAAATCAGGCTCCCAGGAAAACACCGTGTATACCCAGGCAATTCGAGTGCCGCAGATACCGAACAGCGTAATGAGAGCCGGTATGAGCGAGCTGCCGTAGCCGCGCATAGCCCCGGAAAATACATCGATGAGCGACTCGATGACCTCCAGGCAGCCGACGTAGGTCACCCGTATCATGCCGTAGGCAATAACGGCGGCGTCGCTGTTGAAAATACTTAAAATCGGTATGCCGAAGGCGTACACGAAGACGCCGCAGGCCGAACCGATGATTATATCCTGTACGAGACACCATTTCAGCACCTGCTTGCACCGGTCCAGCTTGCGGGCGCCGTAATTTTGGCTGACAAAGGTCGTGCAGACCTGTCCGAAGGCGTTGACGATGAAAAAGATGAAAATTTCTACGTTGAACGCCGCCGCCGAGGCGGCCATGACATCAGGCCCCAGGCCGTTAATCGCTGACTGGATGCACAAATTCGACAAGGCGAAGACCATGCCCTGCACGCCTGCCGGCAGGCCGATGCGCAGCATGGGCATGAGTATCCGCTTATCTACGTGGAAATCCTGCAGATGGACGCGGATATCCGTCGTGCTGCGGCACAGGAAATAAAAGAGCAGTCCTGAGCTGATCGTGCTGGCAACAACTGTGCCGATGGCCACGCCTTCGACAGACATGCCGAGGACGAGGATAAAAAAGAGGTTCAAAAAGAATTTAACTACGCCGGAAATGATGAGGCAGTACAGAGGCGTCCGCGTATCGCCCTGACTGCGGAAAATAGACGACTCGAAGTTATACAGCAGGATAACCGGCATGCCTAAGAGAAAAATCCGCAGGTACAGCACGGACATGTCGAAAATTTCATCGGGCACCGACAAGGCCCGCAGCAGGGGAGCCGCTGCGATTTCCCCCAGAATCGTCATGACTACGCCGCTTCCCAGGGCGACGAGTATGGCCGTGTGGACGGCGGCGTGAACGCCGTGGATATTTTTCTTGCCGATAAACCGGGCGATGACGACGTTTGCTCCCAGGGACACGCCGATAAACAGGCTCAGCACCATGGCGATAATCGGGCTGTTGCTGCCGACGGCCGCCATAGCCTCCTTGCCGACAAACTGGCCGAGCATGGCGATGTCGGCAGCGTTGAACAGCTGCTGCATAATGCCTGTAAAGGCGAAGGGCAGGGCTACGATGAGGATTTTATCCCAAAGCGAGCCTTCCAGCATATTCACTTTTCTTGTTCGTTTTTCTTGTTTGATTTGTTCCATATCAACTTAATTATGCACATTAAAGTATGCTCTCGTCAATACAAAAATGACCGGCAGACGTTGCATTTTCTGTCTGCCAGTCATTCTTATTTATACTTATAAAATAAATTGAATTACACTTCCAGCCCTAGGCGGTACAAGCGGTTGGCGTTGTCGAAAAAGACGGCTTGCCAATACTGCTCCGGAATAAAGGCTTTGACGAAGGCGACGTAATCGCCCAGATTGGCCAACGGCCAGTCCGTGCCGAACATGACGCTGTCGTAGCGGTTCAAATAGCACAGCCAGTCGCGCAGCATCGAAATATATCCTTCCTTGGCCTTCAAAAAACCGTTCATGTCGTGAATTTTTCCCTCAAGCAGCCCCGACAAGTCGACGGCGACGTTGCGGTTCTTTTCCAGCACGGCGATGGCGTCCTGCAGGAACGGATTGCCGATATGGCACATGACGAACTGCACGTCCGGGTGCTTGACAGCCGCCTCGTCGAGCGTCAGGGGATGGCTGTATTTCAGCAGGGCATTGGCCGTCGCCGTAAGGCCCGTGTGAACAGCTACGGGCTTGTCGTATGTCTTCGCCAGCTCATATACGGGGTCGTATACGGGATCATAAATATAGACGTGGTTATACCCCGGGTAGAGCTTGATGCCGCAGCACTGCTTCCTCTTCAGGTTTTCCTCAAGCAACGGTAGGGATTCCTCGATATGATCGTTGCAGCCGCTGCTGTCAAGGCCGATACAGTAGCTCATGAATTCAGGATAGACGTGACCCTCCGGGTCCAGCGTCCCGTTTCCCATGACGACGCCGTGAACGTAATGGTACTGGGCGTAGGCCTGCCGCAGGTGCTCAGCCGAATTGACGTGGCCTGCCGCCAGGGCCAGCTCGTTAAATCCCTTAAAATCGCGGAAATGGAAATGACTGTCGATGATTTTCAATGTATTGCCCTTCATCGTCTGCGCTCCCTACTCGGCTGCAATCGTTTCCAGAGCAATGCGGATCATGTCGTCAAAGGACGTCTGCCGTTCCTCTGCCGTGCAGGCTTCCTTAGTCAGCAAGTGATCGCTTACGGTAAACAAGCCCAAGGCCTGAACGCCGTATTTCGCCGCCAGCACGTACAGCCCCGCCGTTTCCATTTCCACAGCCATGATGCCGTACGCCGTCAATTTGTCATTATCGATTTCATCATCGTAAAACCGGTCTACCGAGACGATGTTGCCGACGCGGACGGGGATGCTCTGCCGCGCAGCCGCGTCGTAGGCCTTCCGCAGCAGCTCGAAATCGGCCAGAGGCGCGTAATTGATGGCGGGACCGAAGATGTTGCGTATAATGGACGAATCCGTCGTAGCCCCTTGGGCAATGACGACGTCGCGCAGCCGGATATCCTTGCGCATCGCTCCGCAGGTACCGACGCGGATCAGCTTTTTGACGCCGTAATCGCGCATGAGCTCCGTCGCATATATGGAAATAGATGGAATCCCCATCCCCGTGCCCTGGACGGAAACGGCGTGCCCCTTATAGGTTCCCGTATATCCAAGCATATTGCGGACGCGGTTGTAGCAAACGGCGCCGTCCAAAAAATGCTCCGCTATATACTGAGCCCGCAGCGGGTCGCCGGGAAGCAGTATCTTATCGGCAATATCGCCGGCCTTGGCTTCAATGTGCAAACTCATAACAAGTACCTCCTTTGTACAGCCCTATCGCTGTTAGTCTATAATCGAATATCGCCTTTATTATATCACAATTACAAAGAGCTCGTCATAGATAATAGACGTCCTTTATCAATTTTTCCGCTTTCATTTTTGGGTAAATGCGTTATTTCTATAAAACGGTCCGGAATCTCCTGAGGCAGCAGCCGTCGCCGCAGCGCCGTTAGGCATCCCGTTTTATCGGCATTCCATTTATCGGATGACGAGATATAGGCGACAAACTCATCCCGGTGAGGCCGGCGCAGGACGACGACGGCCCCTTCCGCATCGGGAATACATTCCTGCAGCGCCCTTTCCACTTTATAGGCCGAAACGCTGACGCCGTTAATCCGGCAAATCTCGTCGCTGCGGCCAAGGTAATGTAGCATGCCGTCGTCTATATATCCCCGGTCCTGAGTCACATAAGGCATGGATAGGCCCAGCACATGGCCTGCCGTGCAGACGGTAATTTTCTGCGTGTCCTCCTGTACTGCGACATGAATCCCTGCGAAGGGGCGGCCTACGAGGGTGTCGTCATCGGTCATGTCCTCATCCCTGATGTAAGTGATATAGTTCAATTCGCTGGAACCGTAGTACAAGACAATCTCCGCTCTAGGAAAGACCTGCTTCAGCTGTCCGGCCTGCCGTGTTCCCAAGGCCTGGGAACCGCTGACAATATGCTTCACCATATCGGCAGCACAGCCGGAGGCTTTCATCTGTTTCATCAAGAGAAACAGCTTCGCCGGAATCATATACAGCGCGTTAACTTGGTACGCTTCCATCATCGTCAGCCACTGCTTAGGATGCAGGCCGTCGGCCCCTACGACAGTACCTCCAGCGGAAAATACGCCGAGATACATGTTTAAGTTTCCCGTAAAGGCCAGGCTTCCCTGGCAAAGCATGACCGTGTTTTCATCGATGCCGAATACGCCGTTCTGCACGGGAAAAAAAGGCCGCCCAGCTGTCGTAGGTCCGCCACCACAGCTTCGGACGGCCTGACGAACCGGACGTCATAACGCCCATGCAGGCACCTTCCGACGGTATTTGCGAACAATCACGCCGCTCGTCTCTTGGCTGCGGAGCGATGACCGGTACCCAGTTCGTGCCGGCATAAGCCAAAAACTCAATCAGCTGTCCGGCAATCGTATCGGCATAAATCCATCGGCAGGCACGCTCTCCGCCGACAGCGTCCCGCAGCGCCTGAGCCCGGCGCGCCAGCTGGCCGTAGGTATACCGGCAGGTTTCCGTAACGAGAGCCGTTTTCTCAGCGTCCTGCGCCTGAATAAGCGATAAGTAATCCATAGTCTACACTCTTTCTATAATCATCGCCTTGCCAAGGCCGCCGGCGCCGGCAATACTGCAGCAGCCCAGCGCGCCGTCCCGGGCCCGCAGCCCTTCGATAGCGTGCAGGAGCAGCACGGCACCAGTCGCCCCATAAGGATGGCCGTATGCCAAGGCTCCGCCGAAGGGATTGTACGCCGCCGCGCAGCGGGGAAATCGGCGGGCAAATAGCTCGCCGATCAGAGCGAAGGCTTCATTGATTTCAAAAATATCTATGTCTTCGCCGTGCAATCCGCATTGTGTCAGCACAACTTCTGCGGCCTTCACCGCTCCGACGGGACTCAGCAGCGGGTCTGCGCCGCAGGAGGCAACGCCGCGTATTTTAACAGCCGGCTGCAGTCCGTACCGGCGGGCGTACGCAGGAGAGCATACGACCACAAAGGCCGCGCCGTCGTTGGTGAGGCAGGAGTTGGCCGCCGTAATCACCGTTCCGTCCGGCAATACCGGCTTCAAACGCCGCAGCAGCTGCGGACGCATGGCATGACGAATCCCTTCATCCCGCGCACCGCCGCATACTGGGGCAATGCATGGCTGAAACACGCCTTGCCTCTCGGCCTCTTCGGCCAGAGCATGGCTGCGAAGAACCCAGGCATCCAGCATCTCCCGCGTAATCTGGAATTGTTCCGCCGTGTATTCAGCACAGCGGAGCATGGTGTCTTCGCTCCATGCCTGCGGGCTGAATTGAGCCGTCATATACCATTCCCCATCGCCGCGGTAGGCCGGATGATTGGGATGACAGCTTCGCCGCGGCTGGGTAGACGCACTGTCAAATCCGCCGGCCAGAATACATTCCGCCTGTCCCGAAGCCACCTTTGCCGCCGCGATGGCGACGCTTTCCAGGCCGCTGCAGCACTGCATGTCGACAGTCACAGCCGGTATCGATAGATCCAGTCCCGCTTCCAGCGCAGCCAGACGGGCAATGTTGCCGCCGCAGCCTACGCTGTTGCCGCCGATAATTTCGTCGATGCAGACCAGCCCGTATGCGCGGACCACTTCCTGCAAAACGGCTGCGCCCAGTTTCTCTGCCGGCACATAGCGGTACATGCCGTTATACACGCCGATATAGCTGCGCAGGCCGCCGACAATATACACATCGTTCATCGCATAGCTCCCAGGATCTTATACAAAGGCCGGGCCAAGGCCGCCGCCCCCAGGCACTTGACGATATCCAGGGGAATAAAGGGAAGCACGCCGCTGAGCACGGCCCCTTCCCAGGTCATGCCCGTAATGAGCTTCAGCTGAATGCATCCCAGCACGTCGATGACGGGCAGGCCAATGCAGACGCCGACAATGGCGAAGCGCTTGAAATTGTACTCCTTCCCTTTCAGCCAGGCAATCAGCGTCACGGCAACGACATACCCCCAAATATATCCGCCCGTCGGGCCGAACATTTTTCCCGGGCCGGATGCGCCGCCCGTAAACACGGGGATGCCGATAAGGCCGATGCAGACATACGCCAGCATGGCGGCGCAGGCCTGTTTCGGCGGCAGCAGATAGGCCACTAAATTGACAACTAGTGTCTGCAGCGATATAGGCGACAGGGAAAAGGGCAGGGGAATAATCATATACGCCGACACGCAGTTCATGGCGATGAGCAAGGCCAGCCGCGTCAGCGTTCCGGCATTATACGTTGTTGATTTCATCATATACACGCTCCTTATGCGGTAATCGTTCTATCGTACTGACCAAGCGGCCGCCGACATATCCTTTCATACCGGCAGGCGTCCCCACGAGGCAGAGCTCCTCGCCGGCATATACGGGCTTTCGAAATTTGCAGCGCCAGCGAAGGTCGTCCTCATCCAGCGACGACAGCAGTCGTCCCAGAAAGCACAATCCGGGAACGACGGCATCCTTTCCCCGATGTATTTCGTTAGAGTCGCCGCTGACGGTCAGATATGCCTGTATTTCTTCATCAGAAAAAACATGACGCCACAGCGCTTCGCCGTCAGAGACAATACTACCGGCTCCAACAGATACGGCCTTCCCAGGAAGGTCGAGGGGCTTGACCAGCAATACCGTCAGCGACTGACGGCACCTTCCGTCTTCGTCCCATCCCAGCACTTGCAGCACGGCCCGCCGCGCCGTCTTTCGGCAGACCTCCAATGAAAACGAACAGGCCTTTCCTTCCAGGCACAACGAGGCTTCCGCCAGGAACCAGCCGGAAAAATCATAGCATTTACAAGCCGCCACCTGCTGAATCAGCTGCATCATCGGCATCCCTTCTTTCTGTTCAGTATGTATGGGATTATAGCAACTTCACTCACTAGTGTCAACTGCATAAATTATTTTAAGTAACAATAAAATGGGCTATCGTTATTTATTTCACATAACAAACTATACGCTTTGAGCAATATACCTTTGTTGTTTTATTTATAATTAAAACATTATAATAGATATATTTTTTTCATCTCATCCATGTATTATGCGTTTTTTAGCTGTATCATATTCAAATATGAGTATTTAATATAAGCAAACGCCTTTTTCCTCTTGCATTTATTTGTGAAAAAATGTACTATATGTATAACGAGATTGTGAAATTTAGAACTCATCTTTCCCGTTATACCGATGATGTTCCAAAATTTGCTATAGGCTGTGACGCCATATCAGCCGCAGCAGTGTTTCAGGTCATCATTAATTATTTTTCGATTATAAATCATAGCAAACAAAAATATATGTATAAGGTATTATTTTTTGTAATAACTTTGTATACCCTCTTGCATTTATGTTGAAAAGTTTGTTATGATTATAATAACAATATATCATTCATACTGATGATACATTTGCAACATGTATGTCTTATCCGGACATACTATTACATTCAAACCATAAGGAGTGATTTTCTGTGAAAGAAGTAGTAATCGTAAGTGCTTGCCGTACAGCTATTGGTAAATTTGGCGGTTCCCTGAAAGACGTTCCTGCAGCAGATTTGGGCGCTATCGTTATCGAAGAAGCCATCAAACGCGCAGGCATCGACAAAGCTATCGTTGACGAAGTCGTTATGGGCAACGTTCTCCAGGCTGCTCAGGGCCAGAACCCTGCTCGTCAGGCTATGATCAAAGCAGGTCTCCCCGTTGAAACGCCGGCTATGACGATCAACAAAGTCTGCGGTTCCGGTCTCCGCTGCGTATCCCTCGCCGCTCAGATGATTAAAGCCGGCGACGCCGACGTTATCGTAGCAGGCGGTATGGAAAACATGTCCGCAGCTCCGTACGCTATTCCTAAAGCTCGTTATGGCTACCGTATGGGCAACGGCGTATTGGTCGACACGATGATCAAAGACGGCTTGTGGGACGCTTTCAACGATTACCACATGGGCATCACGGCTGAAAACGTAGCTGAACAGTTCGGCGTTTCCCGTGAAGATCAGGACGCTTTGGGCGCTCGTTCCCAGCAGAAAGCTTGCGAAGCTATTAAGAGCGGCGCATTCAAGGATCAGATCGTTCCTGTCGTCATCCATGGCAAAAAAGGCGACACTGTTTTCGATACAGACGAATTCCCGCGTGAAGGCACGACGGTTGAAAGCCTCGCTAAATTAAAACCGGCCTTCAAAAAAGGCGGCACCGTAACGGCTGGCAACGCATCCGGCATCAACGACGGCGCAGCTGCATTCGTCGTAATGTCTGCTGAAAAAGCTGCTGAACTCGACCTCAAACCGATGGCTAAAGTCGTAAGCTACGCTTCCGCAGGCGTTGATCCTTCCATCATGGGTATCGGACCTGTTCCTTCTTCCCGCAAAGCCTTGGAAAAAGCCGGCCTCACAGCTGACGATCTCTCCCTCGTTGAAGCTAACGAAGCTTTCGCAGCACAGTCCGTATACGTCGTTCGTGAACTCGGCCTCGACATGAGCAAAGTCAACATCCACGGCGGCGCTATCGCTCTCGGCCATCCGATCGGAGCTTCCGGCGCTCGTATCCTCGTTACATTGCTCTACGGCTTGAAAGAAGTCGGCGGCAAATACGGCTTGGCTACTCTCTGCATCGGCGGCGGCCAGGGCACGGCTTGCATCGTAGAAAACATCGACTAATTTTAATTGATATTGTCGTAAAAAAACGCTGGGCATTTCTGTCCATGCGTTTTTTTGCATGCCTGACAATGTAAAAAACGAGGAAGTTTTTTACTATATCTTTACGGTATATGACGTTCTCTATACGTACTATTTTCATATAATTATTTTTCAAAAACTATTTTATTTTCTTCACAAAAATGATAGAATGAACTAGCCAAAATAAATAGTTGTTTATACTAAAATTTTACAATGAAAGAAGGACTGATAATGAAAACTACACGTCGTAAAATGTCTTTGGTTCAGCTGACTTTCGTCACTGCAGCCAATATGTTGGGGGCAGGCATCATCATGCTGCCGACCAAACTTGCTGAAGTCGGTACGATTTCCATTATTTCATGGTTAATTACGGCTCTCGGCTCGCTCGCCCTGGCTATGACTTTCGCCCGATGCGGCATGTTTACTACGAAGCCTGGCGGAATGGGCGGTTATTCCGAATACGCCTTCGGGCGAATAGGACATTTTATGGCAAATTATGCCTATGCAGTTTCCATCGTCATTGCAAACGTGGCTATCGCCATTTCTGCCGTAGGATATGGCGCCGGGTTCTTAGGGACCTCCTTTACGCCGCTGCAAACATGTTTATATACAATTGCCTTGCTCTGGATCGCGGCCGCTTTAAATTTCAGCGGTTCCCGTTATTCGGGCAAGCTCAGTACGATAACAATCTGGGGCGCGATTATCCCCGTTTTGGGCATCTCCCTCATCGGCTGGTACTGGTTTGAGCCGTCTACGTGGATTTCTTCCTGGAATCCGAACGACGTCGGGTTCATCGACGCCGTCGGCAATTCCATCGCCCTGACCCTCTGGTCTTTCCTGGGTTTGGAATCGGCTGCCGTCAACATGGACGCCGTAGAAAATCCGCAGCGTTCCGTTCCCATCGCTACTTTCGTCAGCACCTTGGGCGTAGCCTTTATCTACGTCGCCTCGACGAACGTCATCGCCGGCATCGTTCCCAATGCGGAAATTCTCAGCTCCAGCGCCCCCTTCGGCCTGGCCTTTTCGTACATGCTCGGCTCCACGGCCGGCAAGGTCGTCATGGGCCTGATGGTCTTTTCCTGCGCCGGTTCGCTCCTGTCGTGGCAGTTTACCCTGGCCCGCGTCTTTAAGACCAGCGCGCAGCGGGGCTTGTTCCCGAAGGTATTTGCCAAGGTTACCAACGCCGACGTTCCGGTCAAAGGCATGATCCTCATCCTGGCTATGCAAAGCTGCCTGGCCCTGATGACCATCAGCCCGACGCTGGCCAAACAGTTCGAGCTCCTGGCAAATCTGGCCGTCGTGACGAATGTTATTCCCTACATCTTCTGCTCCTTCGCATTGAAATCTATCTTGGAAAAAGAACAGATTTCCAACGCCGTCTGCAACAGAAATACGTCTATTTTCCTGTCCGGCGTATCTATTATCTACTGCATTTACGCCTTGACGACGACAGATGCCGCAACCTTCTTCAGCGGCTGTCTGGCAGTCTTCATCGGCTGGATGATTTACATGGTTCGTTTCAATCTCTTGAAACAGCCCCTGCCGCTGCAAAATAAATAAACACATGCCAAAGTGCCGGTCCTTACGGATCGGCACTTTTTATATCAGTCGTATTTACTTTATGAATTTATACACGGCCATGACGAACACGTTGCCAACAGCGACAGAGGCGACGACCAAGCAGCTTTCTACGACAAACGGCGTAATGAATACGAGAAAATTATTCTGCACGACAGGCATGCATTGGAAAATAAGGGAGCTGAAAATTTGCAGGCGGCTGTCGAAGATAATTGAATTCGCCCCCAGCCAGACAGCCGTCATCACGACGATGCGCAGGCACTGGATAATCCGCTCCTTCCCCGGCAGGCCTTTCGACGGGAAAAAATAAAAGGCGAATACGGCGATGACGCATATACCCATGGCGATAAATCCAAAGCCCATGATACCCATCACCCCGACGACCAGGCTGGTCGTTACTTTGTCGTCACCGATAGCCGGAAACAAGAGCATGCCCATGACGGCGCAAGGCAGGGGCAGGCTATACAAAATCGTATCTAAAAATTCGGAAAACCAGTAGGTCCGGCGGCGCTTCAGCCACCAGTCTACGCCCCAGGCCGCCAGGGACTGCAAGGCCAAAGTCCCCAGCATCCATACGAAAAAGGCTGCGACCCGCAAGGCGTACTCCTGCCAAAACGGATACGCCATGAGGCCGTTAAGAATGGCGACAGCAACGCACAAGGCAACGATACCGCCATATAGTATCGCGCCTGCAGACGCATACTGCGACGTTCCCGTCCCCTTCATTTGCCGGCGGCGCACCGTAATGGGCAGGCTCAGCGAAGCTAAAATAAACACCAGAACCGACAGAGATACGAACAGTCCCTTATCGGACGCAAAGGCGCCGAAGGGAATGGGAACCGTCCAAAGAGCCAGCCGCAGAACAGCCCGTACACGATCTGTCACAGATGCCGTCATAGGCTCCCTCCCTTCGCTGTATCCGACCCGGTCAGGCAGGCCAAGCCATAGGCCAGCAGCAGCGTGACGCATACCTTGCCGTACATGCCGACGATGAATACGATATCCCGGCCAACGGTCGGCCATTCCCAAAAGGATGACGATTTCCAAATATCGCCCATACAGGCGCTGAAGACGGCAAAGGCCGCGGCGACGGCCAGCCACATGACGACAAAGGCAGCCCTGCTTATTTTCCGCTGTTCCGGGCCGAACCGCGCTTCGGCGCTGCCCAAATAAGCCCAGGGAACCAGAAAAGACAAGACCGTATAGCTTACCAGGGCCACGACGGCGCTGGAACCGTTATGTATCGTATACGCTCCGATGGGAATCGGGATAATAAAAAAACACATGAACACGCACTGACGAATTACATCGCAACAGCCACTCATTTCTTTTCTGTACCTCCATTACAGGAACTATCTTGCTTAATAATTAAGTATACCACATATAGGGCCTATATGGGTAGTCGTTATTACCGGCCGGCGCAATCTTCTATTGCGAAAAAGACGGCTCTTGTGTACAATAGATAATAATTACGCAAATATTTACATAGAAAGGTATTTACACAATCATGTCCAAAACATTCCAATCCCTAGGTATTATGCCGGAGCTTTGCGAACTGCTGCGCAAGCAGGGTATCCGCGAGGCCACGGCCATACAGGAACAGGCAATTCCGCCTGTATTTAAAGGGCGCGATATATTGGCCCAGGCCCAGACCGGCACGGGAAAAACCTACGCCTTCCTCCTGCCGTCGCTGCAGCAGGTCAAGCCGAACATCCACATGGAACAGGTGCTTATCATCGCGCCGACGCGCGAGCTGGCCCGGCAGATTGCCGAAGTAGCCGATGCCCTGGCACCGGCCCTTGGCGTCGACGTCCTCAGCCTCATCGGCGGCAAGACGATCGAAAACCAGCTGCAGAAGCTGCACCGCCATCCCCATGTCATCATCGGCACGCCGGGACGCCTCTTAGACCACTGCCGTCGTAATTCCCTCGATTTAAGCGGCGTCGGCCGGGTCGTCGTCGACGAAGCGGACCAAATGCTGCAATCGGGATTTTTAGAAGACGTCGACATCCTCATCAGCATGACGCCCAAGCGCCGTCAGCTCCATTTTTTTCTCCGCCACGATACCGGACAAAATCAGAGGGCTGGCAAAAAAACACATGCAGAATCCTCTGTCGCTTCGCGTATTAGAAGGCGAAACCATCGCCCTGGAGCAAATTGAACAGCGCATCTACATGACCAGCGAGGACAAAAAATTCGGCATGTTGTGCCAGATGCTACAGGATATGAATCCCTACCTGGCCGTCGTATTCTGCAACACTAAGGAGCGGACAGCCCAGCTGGCCGGTCAGCTCATCGCCGCCGGCTTCAATATCGGCGAGCTCCACGGCGACATGTCCCAAGGCCGCCGTACCCAGGTACTGCGCGATTTCGCCCGGGCTAAGACGCAGATTCTCGTCGCGACGGATATCGCCGCCCGCGGCATCGACATCGAAGGCATTACGCACGTATTCAATTACGACGTTCCCCGCGACGTAGATTATTATATCCACCGCATCGGCCGGACAGGCCGGGCCGGCAACGACGGATTGTCCGTCATGTTTGCCACCGGCGCCGACGAAGACTGGGTCCGCCGCATCGAACACAGCATTCACGCCACAATCACCAAATATACGACGAGCGGTAAAATCAAAGTCAAGGCCAGCGCGCGGCCTCCCAAAAAGAAAAAGGTATACAAGGACAAGCTGCCGGCCAGCACGTACCAGCCTACGAAAAGCAAGCGCCATAAAACGCTTCATAAGGGCGGGGACAACCGCCGCCGGCGGTAACATACAGCAAGGAGGTATTTGATATGAAAAAACAATTAGCCGTCGTTCTGGCGATTCTGACGCTGTTAGTCAGCGCCGGCTGTTCCCCGGCGGACACGCAGGACGCCAATAAGGCCAAGACAACGCAGGAACAGCAGGTCGACAAGGGCAAAGACGAAAAGGCCACGATCGGCGAAGTCGCCGGCCTCGGCGATACGGCCCAGGATTGGGAAGCCGAATTCGGCCATCCCTACGCGCAAGGCGACACGCTGAAAGTATATAAGGGCGGCCTCTACGAAGTCGTATTTGAAAACGACCGGGCCGTTACCATTACCTTACCGGCAAAAGACGGCAAAGAACCGCCAACGGATAAATTCCTTCCCCGCGACGGCAAGAAGCAATCGGAAAACAGCCAGCAAACGGGCGGCATGACTATGACCGTGGAAAAATGGCACAGCGATATGCTGGAAAAAGCGATTCCCGATACGAAGGGAACCTATACGGTCATGAAAAATAGGAACGGCAAAGAATATGACAGCATCGTCGTCGACTGCACGCCTAATTTGAAAAAATAAATAAACCATACAAAACAGCTCCTCCCTAGTCCCATGCAGGCTATGGAGGAGCTGTTTTCGTCAGTATAGGACGGCCTCGATAAGCCGCCTCGTGTATTCGCTTTGAGGACGGCAAACGACGTCGTCCGTCCTTCCTTCTTCTACAATCCGGCCCTTGTCCATGACGACAAGCCGGTCGCAGCACTGCTGCGCTACGGCCAAATTATGCGTAATAAACAGGAGCTGAAAACGCCCCTCGGCCTTTAGGCCCATCAGCAGTTCGAGAATCTGCCGCTGCGCCATGACATCCAAGGCGCTCGTCGCTTCGTCGCAAACAAGCAGCCGCGGATGTACCGCCAAGGCGCGGGCGATGGCCGCCCGCTGGCACTGGCCGCCGCTGACCTCGTGAGGATACCAGTCGGCAGCGGCAGCGGGCAATCCGCATCGTTCCAGCAGCTCCCGGACCTGTTTCCGCCGGTCGGCTTTGGCGACGCCGTTGTTCTTCAGACATTCTCCGACGCTGTCGCCCAAAGTCCGCCGCGGGTCAAAGGACGCCCGCGGCGACTGAAATACCATCTGCAGCTCTTTATACACCTGCCGCAAGGCCTTTCCCCTGGCCGCCGTAATATCGCAGCCTCTCAGAAAAATGCGTCCCGCCGTTACGTCGATAAAGCGGCAGACCGCGTTGGCAACGGTGCTCTTTCCTGATCCGGACGGGCCGATCAGGCCGACGCTTTCGCCTTCTTCTATGCAAAAACTAACCCTATCCAGCGCCCTGACCTGTGCGCCCTTTCTTCCTGCAAATTCTTTCGTCACCTCTTGCAGCTCTAAAAAAGCCATGTCATTCCCTCCGCAGCTTCGGCACGGCGGCCAGCAATTCCTTCGTATACGCCTGGGCCGGAGAGGTCAGTACGTCTTTCGCCGGGCCATATTCTATCATCTGGCCGTCTTTTACAACCAGCACGTAATCGGCTATGCGGGATACGACGCCCATGTCGTGAGTGACCAGCATAATCGCCGTACGATACTGGTCCCGCAGGTACAGCAGCTCATCCAGCACCTGCTTCTGCGCGCAGACATCGAGAGCGCTTGTCGGTTCGTCAGCCAGCAGCAAGGCCGGCTTCAGCATCATGACCATGACCAGAGCCGCGCGCTGATTCATTCCTCCTGACAGCTCAAAAGGGTAGCTTTCCCATACGCGCCGTCCGTCTGAAAAGCCCAGGCGCGCGAAAAGCTCCAGAGCCTGCCGCCGGACGTCCTCCTTTCCTATATCCCAATGGGCCGCAGCGGCTTCGCAGATTTGACTTCCTATGGTCCGTACAGGACACAGCGACGCCGCTGCATCTTGAAAAACCATTGCCATCTGCGCGCCGCAGAGACGCCGCATCCCTTCGCCCGATAAAGTCAGTATATCCTGTCCTTGAAACCAAATATGTCCCTGCGTGACGGCACCGCCCGGCCCCAAGAGCTTCATAGCGCTTTGAAGAATAGTACTCTTGCCGCTGCCAGATTCGCCGACGATACCCAATATTTCTCCCGGCTGCAGCGAAAACGTCGCCTGCCGTACGACAGGCCGGCCGTCATAGCAGATTTCTATGTTGTCATAGGCAATAACCGCCTCTTTCATACCCATCATCCTCACGTCTTGTCTAAATCCGCCGTAATTTCATAAAAATCGCAGGGATGAGCCGTAAGGCCGGTGACGCCCTTTCTGGCAATCATACTCATCTTCAAATGAGAACAAAATACATAGGCGTGGTCGTCCAGGATAGTTTGCGCCATCTGCACGGCCAACGCTCCCCGCTCGTCAGAGTCAAAGGTCCCTTCCATCTTCCGGGCTAATTCTTCCAGGACATCGCTGTGATACCGGCCCGTATTGCTGTCCGACCCGTCAAGGCAGCAGTAGGTGAAGAAATACTGCGGGTCTCCCGACGGAGCCGTCACCATCGCGCTGGCATAGACGTCCCAGGCGGAGCGGTCTTTTTTCACACGGTTGTGGTCGGCCGTGCACTGGATATCCACGGCAACGCCGATCTGCTTCAGCGTCGCCTGGGCCGATTCGGCCAGCAAAGGCAATTCCTGACGGCTCGGATAGGTAAGCCAGCGGAGGACCAGCTTGCGCCCGTTCTTTTCCCGAACGCCGTCGCCGTCTTCATCCTTCCAGCCGGCGTCGTCCAATACACGTCTGGCCCCGTCTAAGTCGTAGGATTCGGCCTTCGCCGCATCGCCGCCGAAAACAAACGTATCGGGAAAAGGACCGGCGGCAGGGTAGCCGTTTCCATGGAGCAAGGCGTCGACAAAGCCTTGCTTGTCAATGGCCATAGAAATCGCTTTGCGGACGGCTTCATCCTGCATCAGAGGACTGTCGAAATTCATCCAGACAAAGAAGGTACGGCTTGTAGCCGCGCTGCTGATCGTGTACTCGTCGTTTTGAAACAGGGAATAGCTGGCATAGGGCATGCCGTAGGCCGCGTCGATTTCGCCGGACTGCAGGGCCATAGTCAGCGTATCACCGTCGGAAATAGTCCGTATCGTAATCGAATCCAGCTTGGGATCGCCGTTCCAATAGGCGTCATTTTTTACGAGGTCAACGTGGTCTCCGGACAGGAGGGACACGGCCTTATACGGCCCCGTTGCCGTCACCATGCCGTCGCTGGTGATGCCGGCCTGCATGTCGATAATGCAGCCGTATGGGTCGGACAGATAATTAGGCAGGGCCGGCACGGGGACCGTCGTCCGAATCGTCAGCACCTGTCCGTCCGCTTCCATCGAGGCGATGTGCAAATCGCCGGCCGCCCGTGTATGGACGGCAATCAAATGCTCCAGGCATTCCTTGACAGCCTGGGCGTCTACGGGCCGGCCGCTGGTAAAGGTCACATTCTTGCGCAGAACAATTCTCCAGGTCACGTCGTCGACAGGCTCATAGCTTTCCGCCAGCCACGGCTCGATTTCCATCGTATCGGAGTAGCGGAACAGCGTCTCCCCTACGCCGTAGCGGATGCAGGCCCAGCCGCTGTTGTCGTTGTGCGGATTGATGTCGGGCTCGTTGTTTTCAGGATTAAAGGTCGTATCGCCCATGACAAAGGTTTTTCTGCCAGCGGAGCTGTTCGCCTCTTCCGTACCGCCGCAGCCGGCCGCCGTCAGCAGCAGGAATACCGCCGCAATACACGCTATAATACGTTTTTTTATTCATCCTCTCAAACCTCCCCATTACCGCCCCCGCTCTTTCGGGTCTATATAATCGCGCAGCGCGTCGCCCCACAGATTAAATACGGCGACAGAAAGAAAAATAGCCGCGCCGGGAGACAGGACGACCCAGGGATAGGTCTGCAGCATGCTTCGGCCTGTGCTCATCATGCTGCCCCATTCGGCGGCCGGCGGCTTAGCGCCTAATCCCAAAAAATGGACAGGGCCGCAAGCTCCATCATCATCGTGCCGATGTCCAGGGCTGCCGTAACGACGATCGTTCCCAGGCAATTCGGCAATATATGGCGGACCATGATCTGACGCGGCAAAGAACCGGCCATCTGAGCCGCTAAAATAAACTTCTGATCCTTCAATGCCAAGGTCCGGCTCCGGACCAAACGGGCGTACTTAGGCCAGCTGACGGCCGCCAAGGCGACGACGGCATTGTGAATCCCGCCGTGTAACACGGCCGCTATGGCCATGGCGAAAATCAAGCTGGGAAAGGCCAGGCAAACGTCGGCCAGGCGCATGCACAGGGCGTCCGCCTTCCCGCCGTAATATCCGCACAGCAGTCCGACGCCCGTACCGATAAAAGCAATCATGGCGACGAGAGCCAGTGCCGAAAAAATGCTGAGCTGCGCGCCGGCTAGAATCCGGGACAACATATCGCGGCCGTACCGATCCGTTCCCAGCCAGTGTTCCCACCCAGGGGCCTGAAGAGCCGCGTCATACTGCTGGGCATACGGATCATAGGGACACAAATACGCGCCGAAGGCCGCAACGCACAGCAACGCGGCGGCGCAGAACGAAAACAAGATAAGGCGGCGCTTCGGCGTCTTGTGAAAAACGAGAGCTTCCGGTATCATCAACGCCGCCCCGCTTTCCAGCCAATCTGCGGGTCCGCTATCCGATAGACGATATCAGTCAGCAAATTGACGACGACGTATATGAAGGCCATCCATACGACATAGGCCTGAATCATAGGATAATCTCGTCCGTGAATCGCATCGACGGCCAGCTTTCCTACGCCGTCCCACATGAAAATGGATTCTACAATGGCCGTCCCGCCCAGCAGGCTGCCGATAGAAAGAGCCAGCAGCGTCAAAATCGTGCCGAAGGAAGCCCGCAGGATGCTGCGCCGCAGCGTCCAGGAAAAGGGAACGCCCCTCGATTTCGCCCCCAGTACATAGTCCTTGCCCATTTCTTCCAGCACGGCGCCCGCACTTGCCTCAAGTACTTAGCGGACATAGCAATGGACAAGGTCGCCGTCGGCAGCGCCAGATGCTCTATCCCCATTCCCGAGGAAAGGACGGGAAACAAGGGTAGCTGGACGGCAAACAGATACAGCAGAACCAAAGCCAGAAAAAAATTAGGCATGCTGTTGCCGCAAAAACTGAAAAAGCGTATGACGTAATCTACAGGCGAGTTGCGCCGGACCGCCGCCGCAATGCCCAGCGGAACCGAAACGGCAACTGTCAGCAGGACGGACGACGCCGTGAGAAGCAGCGTCGCCGGCAGCTTATCCATGAAAGTCGCAAAAACATCACGGCCCGTCATGAAGCTGACGCCCATATTGCCGTGCAGCAGATTTCCCAGCCAGACGATATATTGCGTCAGAAACGGCCGGTCCAAGCCCAGCTGCGCCCGTTCGGCCGCCACGACCTCGGCGGCGACAGCGATGCCAGCCCGGTCATATTTTTGAACGACGGCATCGCTGCCGGCAATATGCATCATGGCAAAGGACAAAAAGGTAATTCCCAGCAAAATCGGAATCAGCTGCAAAAGCCGTTTTATCACATACATCGTCATAACGGCTTCACAGCCTTTATCATAAACATGGGCGTCGAGCCGTTATTGATGCGTTCTTCCCGAGTCCACACCGTCTTCCATATCTCTTCGTCGGCGACGGCGTCCATCCCTAAGCGCCGCAGGATGTCTAAATCCCACTGCGGGCGCACGCGCCCTGACAGAGGCGCTTTGCCGGCAATCGCTTCCATAGCCGGTATATCCGTCCCATCGGTCTCGTCAGCGACGCCGCTCCGGCGGATGCACTCTCTGTCTTCCAGATATCCTTGCCGCGCTTCTTCATCGTATAAATACCGATACCAGTTGGCGTCGAAGTTCAGCAGCAGGCCGCCCGGTTTCAGGACGCGCCGCCACTCGCCGTAGGCCTTGTCCGGATGAGGAAGATTCCACGTCAGGTTCCGCGTGACGACGACATCAAAAGCTCCGTCTCCAAAGGCCAGCTGCTCCGCGTTCATGCGGCAAAACCGTATGGACCGGCCGAGCCGTCCGGCATTGCGTTTCGCTTCTTCCAGCATGGACGCCGTATAGTCGACAGCCGTCACCTCATAGCCCTGTTCAGCCAGCAAAATGGCAAAAAATCCCGGCCCCGTGCCGACGTCCAGCACGCGGATTGAAGAAGCACGCGCTTTGCCGCAGGCCGCTTCTATGTGCCGCAGCAGCGTCCGTCTCCAGACGTCCCGCTGGCTTGAGCTCAGCTCGTTTTGATGGACCGCCGAATATCCCGGCGCGCGGTTTGTCCAATAGGCGATATTCTCTTGTTCATAGGTTTCATAAGCTGCCATAGTCATCCCCTCGACAAGCATACGCCGCAATACAGAATATGGGCGTAGGATTATAAAACTCGTCCACGTCATGATATATGCGCTTCCAAACGGACAAATCCACGCGGACATCGCGGAATCCCGCCTCGGCCAATAACTCACAATCCCGCTGCGGACGAAGTTCCGGCCGGCGCAGGACTGTCTTCATCCGTTCATATTCAGACAGCAGCGACGGCGCAATCCTTTGGTGCGCATGCTCAGGCGGAAGCGGCATATCCGCCTTTTCATGACAATAATCGGCATCAAAATTCAGCAGCAGGCCGCCGTCCTTCAGCACGCGCCGCCACGCCCTATACGCCTTGCCCAAATTCGGAAGAGCCCAAGTCAAATTGCGCGAAATAACGACGTCGAAAGAAGCGTCGGGAAACTCGGGCCGTTCCGCATCCATAACGAAAAACGCCGACGGCACATGGTATAGCTCCGCTTTCCGCTTCGCTTCGGCAATCATGTGCTCCGTCAGATCGATGCCGACGACGTCGTGCCCCTCCAGAGCCAGGATATTGGCAAAAAATCCTGTTCCCGTGCCGACGTCTAAGATGCGCAGCGGCGCTTCCATCGAAAAATACCGCTGAAACTCCTCTATCCACAACTGCCGCTTCGGGCTTTGAAACTCCCGGCACCGCTGCGCCGAAAACTCGTCGACCCGCTGCGACCAATACTCTATCATTTCACGTTTAATATGTTCCATCTGTCAAGCCTTTCTATATTTCGTAATTTAAAGTAATTTTATTATACAAAAATATATATGGCCTTTTAAGCCCCCTATGGGGATAGAAATTACCACACAGTCCATACAAACCTTCATAGCTATATGCTCATCATTTATACCGTGCACAAAAAAAGCAGCCCATGCAAAATGCATGGGCTGTTTTACTTGGTGACCCGGTAGGGATTCGAACCCTAGACCTACTGATTCGTAGTCAGTCACTCTATCCAGCTGAGCTACCGAGTCATATCTTAACGACTTATATAGTATAGTAAATTTTTCTTTATTTGTCAATACGTTTTTTATATAAAATGGGGAAAGAGCGGCGCCCTCTCCCCATTTGCTTCGTCGTATTGATTTACGGTTACATGACGCCGGCATCCTTCATCATCTGCGTCAGGAATTCTTTTACCTTCGGGCTGGCGTCTACCATGGGCAGGCGGAACGCGCCGGCCGGCAGGCCGAGCATGTTGCAGCAGGGCCTTGATCGGCGTCGGGTTTACGGTGCAGAAGATGCCCGTCATAACCGGCAGGTATTTCTGATGCAGTTCCATAGCCTTTTTGATGTCGCCGTCTTTATAGGCCTGAACCATTTCATTCATCTGCTTGCCGATGATATGGGACGCGACGCTGATAACGCCGCAGCCGCCGACAGACAAAATAGGCAGGGTCAGGTTATCTTCGCCGCTGTATACGTAGAAGTCGTCGTCCGTGTCGCGGGCAATCGTCGTAGCAGCGTTCAAATCACCGCTGGCTTCCTTGATGCCGACGATATTTTTAAAGTCATGAGCCAGCTTGACAACCGTAGCCGCTTCAATCTTGCCGCCCGTACGACCTGGCACATTGTAAATCAGAATCGGCATATCCGTCGCCTTGGCAAGGGCCGCAAAGTGGGCGTAGCAGCCGTCCTGATTCGGTTTGTTGTAATAGGGAACGATAGCCAGGAAGCAGTCTACTCCCGTCTTTTCCGCTTTTTTCATGAATTCGATCGTCTGCGCCGTATTGTTCGTGCCTACGTTGGCCATGACCATCACTTTATCGCCTACGGCGGCGGAGATGTCCGTAAAGAGCTTTAATTTTTCATCTTCCGTCATCGTAGCGCCCTCGCCGGTCGTACCGGCTACGAGAATGCCGTCAGAGCCGTTTTCGCAGTAATACTGCGCTAATTTGACGGCGCCTTCGTAATTGACAGACCCGTCTTCATGAAACGGCGTAATCATAGCCGTGATAACGTTGCCAAATGTTAACATACCAATTCGCTCCTCTCTACTTTACCATATCATGAGCCAGCATATATTCGGCGATCTGCAGAGCGTTCAATGCGGCGCCCTTGCGGATTTGGTCGCCCGATACCCACAAGTTGACGGCTTTGGGATTGTACAGGTCCTTGCGGATGCGGCCTACGTAGCAGTCGTATTGCTCCGACGTATACATGGGCATGGGATATTCCATTTCAGCCGGATTGTCCTGTACCTGCGCGCCCGGGAAGGCGTCGATGGCCTTGCGAATCGCGTCGACAGTCAATTCATCCTGCGTTTCTACGTAAATAGATTCGGCATGGCTGCGGAAAACGGGAACGCGGACGGTCGTCGCCGTAATGGCGATGGTATCGTCGTGAAGCATCTTATGGGTTTCGTTGACCATCTTCATTTCTTCCTTCGTATAATCGTTTTCCATGAATTTATCAATCTGCGGAATCAGGTTAAAGGCGATGGGATAGTGCTTCGGCAAGCTCTTGCTCGGCAGGATCTGCGGGTTCATGTCTTCGCCCTTGAGGTAAGCCTGCGTTTCTTCCTGCAGCTCGTCGATGCCTTCTTTGCCGGCGCCGGACACGGCCTGATAGGTGCTGACGATGATCTTTTTGATCGGCGACAAGTCGTGAATCGGCTTCAAGGCCATAAGCATGATAATCGTCGAGCAGTTCGGATTGGCGATGATGCCCTTATGCCAGGCGATGTCTTCCGGATTGACTTCGGGAACGACGAGGGGCACGTCCGGGTCCATGCGGAACGTACTAGAATTATCGATGACGATACAGCCCCGTTTAGCAGCTTCAGGCCCCAGGGTCTTGCTGATAGAACCGCCGGCAAACAAGCCGATATCTACGCCGTCAAAGGATTCGGGCTTTGCTTCTTCTATCGTGTATTCCTGACCGTTGACGGTCATCGTCTTTCCTGCCGAACGGGCCGACGCCAGCAGCTTCAGCTTGCTGTACGGAAATTTTCGTTCTTCAATCAGGCGGATAAATTCTTGTCCAACTGCACCTGTGGCGCCTAAAATCGCTACTACCGGTTCTTTTGCCATACTAAAACCCCTCCAACATCTTACGTCTTATAAATAATTTTCCAAGCCAAAGGTCAGGCCCGGCCGCGAGCTTACTTTTTTCACAGCCAAAATGACTCCGGGCATAAACGATTTGCGGTCGATAGAATCGTGCCGGATCGTCAGCAGCTCACCGTAGCCGCCGAACAGTACCTGCTGATGGGCTACATAGCCGGGAAGGCGGACGCTGTGAATAGGAATATCGTCCACTTTTGCACCGCGGGCGCCGTCCAGGCTTTCGTGCGTTTTATCCGGAGCCTGCTGGGCATTGGCAGCCTTACGGGCCGCGTCGATTTTATTAGCCGTCATGATGGCCGTGCCGGACGGAGCGTCCAGCTTATTATTATGGTGAAGCTCGATGATTTCTACATCGGGAAGATAGGGCGCAACTTCCTCCGACAGCTTCATCATCAAGACGGCTCCGATCGAAAAGTTCGGCGCAATGAAAATGCTCGTCTTGCGCTGTTCCGCCAAGACAGCCAATTCGCCGCGCTGTTCCGCCGTCAGGCCCGTCGTGCCGACGACCATGTTGACGCCGTGTTCAATGCAGGTCTTGGCGTTTTCAAAGATAACCTTAGGCGTCGTAAAATCTACGACGACGTCCGGCTTGATGTCGTCCAGAGCCTGGCCCAAGCCTTCGCGGATAGCGATTCCCAGCGTACCGACACCGGCCAGTTCGCCGGCGTCTTTGCCGATATTCGTCACGCTGACGCCGCCGACAAATTCTAAATCCTTATCTTCATATACGGCTTTGACGACCTGGCTTCCCATGCGGCCGTCCGCGCCGTTTACCAATACGCGAATCATGATTGTTCACCATCCTAATTTTACTTAATTAAAGATTACCATTAATATATACCTATTATGCAATTTCGTCAATAGAATCACTTTAAATCTTGTCGTCCCGTACCTGCCGCACGATTTGCTTGGCCGCCTCGATGCTGGCCTCCGTCGCGTCGTCGCCGGCAAACATGCGGGCGATTTCCAAGACATGGTCTTCTGCCGACAACGGGCGAACTTGCGAAACGGTCCGGCCGTCTGCTTCCCTCTTATAGATGAAATAATGATGGTCGGCTATGGCCGCCGTCTGCGGCAGGTGGGTAATGCACAATACCTGATTGTCCCGTCCCAGGCGCCGGATGTGCTCGGCTACCTTCAAGCCCGTCTGCCCGCTGATGCCGACGTCGATTTCATCGAAGATCATCGTCTGCCCGCCGGCCGAGGCCGCACTCGACTTCAGCGCCAGGGCAATACGGGAAATTTCGCCGCCCGAGGCGATTTTTGCCAGAGGCTGCATGGCTTCGCCAGTATTGGCCGAGAAATACAATTCGATGGAAGCCGCTCCGTCAGGAAGGATTTTTTCCATAGGCTCGATGTGAAAGGCGATGCGGCTGTTCGGCATGCCTAATTGATGAAGGGTCTCTTCCATGGCCTGACGGAACGAGGCGTCTGCTTCCCGCCGCAGCGAAAGCAGACGTTCGGCCTGTCGCCGCAGGCCCTGTTCCTGCCGTTTGATTTCATCCTGAAGCTCTGCCATCAGGCTTTCCGATTGGTCGAGCCGTTCGTATTCGCCCTTGGCTCTGGCCAAAAAGGCCAGTATTTCTTCAATCGTAAGGCCGTATTTCCTCTTGAGCTTGTCGATTGCCGCTAGGCGGGACTGCATGGCGTCGAGAGCCCGCTCGTCAAATTCAAAGGAATCGGCATACCGCATCAGGCCGTCGTGCACGTCTTCCACCTCGTAGGACAGCGTTTCCACCTTAGACGCTAGGTCAGCAAAGGCCGTATCGTAGGCAGACGCCTTTTCCAGGCAGCGATGTATCGTCTCCAGCTGTTCAACGACGCCCTTCTGCCGTTCGCCCCCTTCCAGGCAAAATACGGCTTCCTTTAGATTGTCTTTAATATGCTCGGCATGAGAAGCGGCGCGCACCTTCTTTTCCAGCTCGTCGTCTTCGCCGATTTGCAGCTGGGCACTCTCAATTTCCTTGATTTGGAAATCGAGAATACTGGTCATGCGCGCCTTTTCACCTTCGTCGTGCTGCAGCTTTCGCGCCTGCTGACACAGGGAACGCCACGCGCCGTACATTTCGTCATACCGGCGCCGCTCCTGCTGCAGCTCCGGCGTCAGCGAATCCAGTATGCCGACATGATACGCCGGGTCAAAGATGAGGCGGTTGTCGAACTGGCCGTGTATATCGAGAAGGTATTCGCCAATGCGCTTGACGACGGCAGTCGGCACCAAGGTACCGTTCACCAGCGTCGTGCCTCTGCCGCTGCGGTAAAACTGCCGACAGATGACAAGCTGGCCGTCGTCGCATTCGATGTGGTTTTCTTCCAGCAGACGGGCCAAATGTTCGTCTATAGCAGAAAAAAAGAACGCGCCTTCAACACGAAAGGCGTCCGTGCCCTGCCGCACGAACGATGCTGAAGCGCGTTTTCCTGCCAACATGCCGATTGCATCGAGAAGAATAGACTTGCCGGCGCCGGTTTCGCCGGTAAAAATCGTAATGCCCTCGCCGAAAGAAAGCTGCAGATCTTCTATTAACGCAAAATTATGTATGTGCAGCGATTGCAGCATAGGCACCTCATTCTTTCATCAACGACACGATTAATTTTACCAGCTGCGGCACCGTTTCCGCATTGTTCGTAATGATGAGAATCGTATCGTCGCCGGCTAAGGTCCCGATAATGCTTTCCCATTTTGCATGGTCGATAGCCGAAGCTACCATGCTGGCCGAGCCCGGCAGCGTATGAACGACGATTTGATTAAAGGCCGAGTCGACGCGGACGATAGAATCCTGGAACAGGCGGGCCATGCGGTTTTTAGACATGAGCATGTTTTGTTCCGGCGACAGGGCATACCGATAATGGCCGTCGCTGGTCGGAACCTTAATGAGCATGAGTTCTTTAATATCGCGCGACACCGTCGCCTGCGTGACTTCAATCCCTTCTTCCTGCAGGGCTTTTGCCAGCTCTTCCTGCGTTTCAATTGGACGGGACTGCACTATTTCCTTTATCTTCGTATAGCGAAATCGTTTCATGTTAGCTTACCCTCTTTTCTGTACAATATATAAAACAGGCGGACAATGTATTTGGTTAATTGGCCGCCACAGGGACACGTCAAATTCCCGCTGCGGCACGGATTGGAGAAAGCGGCGAAGAGCCTTTTCCTCCTGAGCCCCGGCCTCGGTGCCGGGATAGGCCGCTATCATAATTATCCCATTTATCGCAATTTTATGCAAGCATATTTTTATAGCTTTTATCGTCGTTTCACTTTTCGTATGAATCCCATGGTCCCCCGAAGGCAAATATCCCAGGTTAAACACGGCGATATCAACAGGACCGGCAAGCTGCCCCACCAAATCATCGTGAGAACCCTGACGATATACGACGGTCTTATGGGACAATCCCAGGCTGTCCAGCCGCTCTTTCGTCCTAGCGAGGGCGCAGGCCTGGATATCAAAGGCATACAAGACGGCGTCGTCCTTCATCAAGGACGCTAAAAAAGCCGTGTCGTGACCGTTGCCGCAGGTCATATCGACGAGGACCTGCGCGTCCGGCACGTAGGGCTGCAGCAGCATGTGGGACATAGATACGACATTTTTAAATGGATATGCTTTCATTTACTCATTTCCCATCATCTTTTTAAACAAATTGCCGTAAAAATAGCTTTGGTTAAACCGCACGATGTTCAGCACGTCATCGGATTTTTTGACGTGAAGCACGGCGGAGCGCAGCAGCTCCTGGTCCATCATGCCGTCGACGGAAATGCGGACGCTGTTGCGGCTGTTGTCGACGGTAAAGCTGAGCTCGTCCCTGTCGCTCAGCACCAGCGGCACTTTCAGCAGCAGGTGCGGGCAGATGGGCGTCACCATGATGCACTTGACCTGGGGGGAGACGATGGGACCGCCGCTGGAAAAGGTATAGCCCGTGCTGCCCGTCGCCGTCGACACGACGAGGCCGTCGCCGGGAAATTGCTGGATAAACTGCCCGTTGATGCTCATGTCGACGCGAATCAGCTTGCCTACGTTGCCGTGGCCGATGACAATATCGTTCAGCGCCGGCGGCAGATGCTGGCACGTGCCGTCTTCGTAGCACAAATCAGCCTGAAGCATCATGCGCTCCTCCATGAAATACCGGCCGGCAATGAGGTCTGCAATCCGCTGCTCCAAGGTGCTCGTCTCAACTTCATACAAAAAGCCCAGAGACCCCAGGTTGACGCCGCAGATCGGCACGCCGGCCTCGGCAAACTGCTTCGCCATTTTCAGAATCGTGCCGTCGCCGCCGAGCACCATAGCCACGTCGATGGATTCGTATATTTTTTTCTGCGGCCGCAAATGAGACGCGCCGATATGCTGATACAGCGCCTGCCGGCTTTCGCCGACATAGGCCGGCAAATAGTATTCGATGCCCTGGTCCTCGCAAATCGCGATGATCTGCCGGACGATATCGGCGCTTTCTCGTTTGACCAAATTGGGAAATATGCCAATGCGCATATGTTATCACCTACATTTCATGAGAACGGGTTACGATGTCTTCGATCATTTCGTCGCTTATTTCATTGCGGACAGCCTCTTCTTTTTTGCTGTACAGCAAATATTCGATATTGCCGTCGGCCCCCTTGATCGGCGAAAAGGTCAGGGCCAGGGGCGATATGCCGCAGGCTGCGATGCCGTCGGTCACGCGGCGGATGACGTCGCGGTGCACGCCGCTGTCCCGGACGATGCCGCCCTTGCCGACATGCTCGCGCCCCGCTTCAAATTGCGGCTTGATCAGCGTGACCATTGAACCTCCATCGGCCAGCAGAGGCGCGACGGCCGACATGATCTTGAGCAGTGAAATAAACGACACGTCGATGGAAATAAAATCGACGGGCTCGCCGATGTCTTCTACCGTGACGTTGCGGATATTGGTCCGCTCCATATTGACGACCCGTTCGTCCGTGCGCAGTTTCCAGGCCAGCTGGCCGTACCCTACGTCGACGGCGAATACCTTGGCCGCCCCGTTCTGCAGGGCGCAGTCCGTAAACCCGCCTGTCGACGCGCCGATATCCATCATCGTCACGCCCGTCAGGTCGATGGGAAAGGTTTCCATCGCTTTTTCCAGCTTCAATCCGCCTCTGCCGACGTAGGGAATAGGATTGCCCTTGACCGCTATTTCGGCGTCGACGGAAATCTTCGTTCCCGCCTTGTCGACGCGCTGATTTTTAACGAAGACGAGACCCGCCATAATAGCAGCCTTCGCCTTTTCCCGGCTCTCTGCCAGTCCTCGTTCGACGAGCAGCACGTCGAGACGTTCTTTTTGCTGCATACTTTCCTCTCCTTACTTCGTACGGACGAGCATATACGACACGAGATCCCGCAGGAACCAGGCCTTCGGCCCCAGCGGTTCTACGGCGGCCGTCGCCTTTTCCGCCGCTTCCTCCGCCATGCGCCGCGCTTCGTCTAATGAAAAAATCGTAACATACGTAGCCTTGTCGTTCTTTACATCGCTGCCGACAGGTTTTCCCAGCGCCGCTTCGTCGCCGACGACGTCGAGAATGTCGTCGGTAATCTGGAAAGTCAGGCCCATATAAAAGGCATACGTATCCAGAGCTTTTTTCTGTTCTTCGCCGGCATCGCCCAATACAGCCGCTAATTCAATCGCCGCTTTAAAAATGATGCCGGTTTTAGAATAGTGGAGAAGCTCCAGGCCCTCGCGGCCTATGGACGTATTGCCTTCCGACGCCAGATCAAAGGCCTGGCCGCCTACCATGCCGGCTGGTCCGGCCGCATGGGCAAAGATGCGGATGCACCGCGCCAATTTCGCCGCGTCGATATGCGTCTGCGCCGCCATGAGCTCGAAGGCGTAGGTGAGCAGGCCGTCGCCGGCTAAAATCGCCGTGCCTTCGCCAAACACGACGTGATTCGTCGGCTTGCCCCGCCGCAGGTCGTCGTCGTCCATAGCCGGCAAGTCGTCGTGGATGAGCGAATAGGAATGAACGCATTCCAAGGCGCAGGCCAGATCTACATATGGGTCCGAATCCTTGCCTAGGGCTTCCAGCGTAGCTAGAAGCAATATCGGCCGGATACGCTTTCCGCCGGCAAGCAGGCTGTAATTCATCGCCTTATACAGCTGGGAAAACTGCGGCACGTCCGTCTGGAGCAGCGTTTCCAGCCGGCTGTCTATGCGGCCTTTCTGTTCCTTCATATAGTCTGCAAAGTTCATAAGCCTAACGTCCCTTCTTCCAAGGTTTGGTCTGACGAATCGTCCTCTTCAGCCCGTTCGTGAATATCTGCCAGAGCCTGAGCCCGCTGTTTGGCATATTCCAGCGCGCTTTCGCAAGCTTCGGAAAGCTTGATGGCCTTTTCATATAAGTCCAGCGATTCCTTGAGCGTCAGGTCCGGCGAATCCAGCGCCTTGACCACTTCTTCCAGCTTTTCATAATTCGCTTCAAAATTCTTTAATTTATCCGTCGTTCTTGCCATATATGTCTACCTCTTTGATTTCCGTCGTAATTGCGCCGTCTACCAGCTGTATCCGCAGCGGACATTCTTTGTCCAGCCGGCGGATATCCGCGACGATGCGTCCCTGCTGCTCCAGCTGCCCGTATCCTCGGCGCACAAGAGCTGCCGGGTTCAGGGCCTGCATCGCGGCCTGCAGGCCGGCCATGCGCCCGCCTTTTTCAGCTAAAATCACGTCGAGACGGCGGCTTCCCGTCTGTACCATCTGGCGGATGCGATCTCGTTTTTCCGTCAAAAACGCGCCGTACTGCCTCGGCTGCATGCGGGCGGCCAGGTTGGCCGTATCGCGGCGGCGCGCTTCAATCGCGTCCATCAGCATGTCCCAGGCCTGACGGCTCATGGCCGCCAAGTCCAGTTCGATTTCCTCTATATCGGGAAAGGCCAGTTCGGCCGCATGCGTCGGCGTCGCTGCCCGTATGTCCGCTGCGTAATCAGCCAGCGTCGTATCCGTCTCATGGCCGATAGCCGTAATAACCGGCACTGCCGAGCCGTAAATGGCTTTGACGACGGCGGGACTGTTGAAGCACCACAGGTCCTCCATGGAACCGCCGCCGCGCGCCAGAATTAGGACGTCCAGTTCCCTGCGCTTTCCGGCTTTTTCCACAGCGGCTGCAATTTTTTCTTCAGCCCCTGCGCCCTGCACAGGAATGGGAAACAGGCGGATATCCACGTAGGGATTGCGTTCGGCAGCTATCTTTCGGATATCGTGAAGCACGGCACCGGTACGCGATGTCAGCACGCCTACTGTCCAGGGAAAGCGGGGAATCGCCTGCTTATGGGCGGCGTCAAAATACCCGTCCCGCTCCAGTTCATTTTTATCCGTTCATATTCGGCCTGCAGCGAACCGATGCCCTGCGAAAACAAGCGCTCGATGATAAACGACAGAGCGCCGCCTTTTTCGTACACGTTGACCGAGCCGATGACGACGACATGATCGCCTTCGCGGATGCCGTCCATCATCCGCCCGGCGCGATTGCGGAATAAGATAGCTCTGATAGAGCAGGCGTCATCGTGAAGATTCATGTAATAATGGCCGTTAGACGCCCGCTTCAGCCCGATGATATTCCCTTCCATCGCTATGCTTTGAAGGCGAAAGTCTTTTTGTATATCGTCCTTGATACGCCGGACGACATCTGTAACTGAGGCGTACTTCATTTGCTCTTCCTTTCCTGCCAAGCGGCCCAAAAGGCCGCACCGGAGCCGTTGTCCGCGCTGAAACCGGCCGGAGCCAGCAGCAGCTTGACATGCCGGCGGCGGCAGTAGGCCGTCATTTCACCCTGCAAATAGGCGTTCGACATGACGCCGCCTACGGCGACGAGAGACTGCATGTCTTCCTTGTCGTCCAGCATGCGGCGCAGGCCGTCCCAGACCGTGGCCAGCGTCCAGCTGCATATTTCGGCAGCCGTGCCGTCGCGCCCGGCAATGCGCCGCTGTCCCTGCGATTCCGGGCCGGAAAAACTGATTTCCCCCTGCCGGCACCATACGCGAGACGGCTTAGCCGGAACTGCCGCAGTCTGAGCCATTTATCCACATGAACGCCAGCCGGAAAGGGCAGGCCCAGGGCGACGCCGATGCGGTCGATGAATTGACCGGCGCTGATGTCGCTCGTACCGCCGACCCGTTCGATATCGAGTCCCATTTCGTCAGGAACGGCTTTGAGCAAATCCGTCGTGCCGCCGGACAGATGAAGGCCGTAAAAGGCCTCCTGTCCTATGCAGCCGGTCGCACGCAGCGCCGCCAGCAAGTGGTTTTCCTGATGGCTGACGGTATACATCGGAACGCGGAGAACCGCGGCCAGCGAACGGCCATAACCCAATCCGGCTAAAAAGGCCGGCATATACGAATCTTCGCGCCGCCGCGGCTTATCCGTAACACCGACGGCGCGAATCGCGCAGGACTCCAGCTGCGGCGCAAGCCGTTCAAACAGCACGGGCAGGTTCCGCATATGCTGATATACCATGTTCGACTGGGATAAGCCGCGCCCGCCCTGAGGCACAGTCAAAATAATCCGTTCGTCGGCAACGACGTCGAAATGCGAGTCGACTACGCACAGCGACGTCGTATAGCAGCTCGTGTCGATGCCCAAAAACGCATCCATTACGACCGGGACCTCACATATGCACCCAAAATGCCGTTGATAAATTTAGCCGCTTTTTCGCCGCTGAATTCCTTGGCCAGCAAAATCGCTTCGTTCAGCACGATGGACGGAGCCGTTTCCTCCTGGGGATATACGAGCTCGCACAAGGCCAGCCGCATGATGTTTTTATCGGTATGATTCATGCGGGAGACGTTCCAGCCTTTGGCAAAAGACTGAATAATGCCGTCCAGCTCTTCCTTATGGGCCGTAACCGTCTGCACGAGATAGTCGCAATAAGCCCCTTCGTCGCCGCCGTCGCCAAGTTCCGCCGCGCTATCGGCTGCATCGTCAGGCGCCGCGCCGTCTTCTTCAAAAATTTCTTTTTCTTTATATTGTATGTCGTTTTCGCCGTGGAATTCGCGGGAAAACAAAAGTTCCAGCGCCTGCTGGCGCGCTTTATGTCTGCTCACGCTAACCTCCTGTATGGTTTTGGCCCTCATGGGGGCTCATGACTACGTCTTCAATCGTGACGTGGACCTCTAAGTGTTTAGGATCAGCCATCACCGTAAGGGCTTTGGCGACGTTCTGCTGCACCGTCAGGGCCAGCGTCCGCAGCTGTGCGCCGTAATAAGCCTGAATGTGCACGTCTGCCGCGACGATGCCGTCTAGATATTTGACGACGATGCCGCGGCCTTTTTTTCCGGCCACGCCTTTGGTGCCCAAGGCCGCCGTCGCCGCAATCTTAGCCAGCGCGCTTTCGCTGATCGTATAAGCAAAACTATCGCTGTGCTCCGTCATGACTGCCGCTCCTTTCCGCCCCGTCTCCGTCACCGTCGGAAAACGCGATATCCTGAACGACGACATGGACAGCTGTTACGCTGCATCCGGCCGAGGACTCTACGGCGTCCTTTACCTTCTTCTGCACCGCCAGGGCAATATCGGGAATCCGATACCCATACTGTACGACAAGGCGCACTGTCAGTTCGACCTCCCGGCCGTCGATAACTGCGTCTACGCCCTGGGCCAGGCTGGTCCTCCCGATTTTCCGGGCTGCCGTTTCCGCAATAGACGCGCCCAGGGAAGCCACGCCGCCGACAGCGGCCGCCGTTTGGGAGGCCAGTACGGAAATGGCTCGCTGTGAAATATGTACGCTTCCTAACGCATTCGTTTCCGTCGTTTCCATGATGACCACCATTGATAAAATTCACAAAAAGCGATGAGAAACTCATCGCTTTTCCAGTGTTCGTATGCTTATGCTCTGCCGATATAGTCGCCCGTTCTCGTATCGATCTGGAGGACTTCGCCTTCGTTGATAAAGAGAGGCACTTTAACGACGTATCCAGTTTCCAATTTAGCCGGTTTACTGCCGCCCGTAGCCGTATCACCGCGGACGCCGGGATCGGTTTCAACGACCTTGAGTTCAACGGCCGCCGGCAAGTCGATGCCGATTACCTTGCCCTTAAACTGCATAACCGTAACCGTCATGTCTTCTTTCAGGAAGTTTACGGCATTGCCGAGGTTGTCGTTGTTCAGTTCGATCTGTTCGTACGTTTCATTGTCCATGAAGCAGTACATGCCGTCGTTTTCATAGAGGTACTGCATCTGGCGGCGGTCTACGCGGCCGTCCTGGACCTTTTTCACCGGCGTTCCATGTACGTTCGATAACGGCACCCGTTTCGAGGTTTTTAATCTTAGCGCGGACAAAGGCTGCGCCCTTACCGGGTTTTACATGCTGGAATTCGACGACCTGCCATACCTGGCCGTCAATTTCAATCGTTACGCCTGGTCTGAAATCATTACTTGTAATCATGGTTTACTCCTCCTATAACAGCTCCATCAATTCTTTTGATGTCTTAGTTAGTATTTCACAGCCATTAGCTGTAACGGCAACGGAATCCTCTATGCGGACGCCGTATTTGCCTTCTATGTACAGTCCCGGTTCAACCGTGACTATCATATTCTCCTTCAGCGTGCCGGCCGCGTGCGGCGAAAGCACAGGCTGTTCGTGGATCTCCAGCCCCGTCCCATGGCCTAAGGTATGGGTAAAGTATTGGTCTAGGCCCCGTTCGGCAAAATACTGACGGACAGCCGCGTCAATGTCATGGCAGGACGCTCCCGCCCGGACGGCGCGTAATCCCAACAATTGTCCTTCCAATACGGTTTGATAAAACGCCTTCTGCTCCGGCGATGCCTTGCCGACAACGACAGTTCGGGTCATGTCGGAATGATAGCCTTCCCATACGGCGCCAAAATCGAAGGTAACGAAATCACCGGCTTCGACGACCTTGCCGCTCGCCGTGCCATGGGGCATAGCCGACCGGCGGCCTGAAGCCACGATGGTCGCAAAGGATCGTTCTTCCGAGCCGAGAAGAAGCATGGCGCTTTCCAGCCGCGCTGCTAATTCCCGTTCCGTCACGCCGGGACGAATATGGGGCAGCAGCTGGGCGAAGGCCTGATCGGCAATTTCGTTAGCCCGGCGCGTCGCCGTCAGCTCACGGGGCTCCTTCACCGCCCGCAGCTGTGACAAATTCTGGGCCGAAAAATAACATTCTTCCAGACCGGATGAAATGGCTTCGTAAAGCGAATGGGTTAAAAAGTTCCGTTCATACAGGGTCACTTGCACGCCCATGTCTTTTAGGGAATCGCAGATAGAATCAGCCAGCTTTCCCTCATGATTTTTCACGGCATACCATTGGCCGGATTGCAGTGCCGCCTGCTCCGTGTATCGGGAGTCGGTCCACAGCACGGCGTCGGACAAGGTGACGACTAATGCGCCTTCGCCGCCCGTAAAGCCGCTGAAGTACCGAAGGTTTTCCGGCTGCAATATGATTATACCGTCGGCAGTATGTTCATGCAGAAACTGCCGCAGGCGAGAAATCCGTTCTTCCATCACAATCATCCCCTACCGTATTTGGATTACATTTTATGATACCATATTACAGGCCATTTGAACAGGTTATTTATTCATAAAGGGGAATTCTCTTTCCTCTTCCTTCAGGGGACGAAATTCGCCGGGGCGCAGCGTTTCGTCGAGGCGCAGCCCGCCGATAGTATGGCGGCGCAGCGCGCGAACGCTGAGGCCGACGGCGGCGCACATGCGCTTTACCTGATGGAATTTCCCTTCCTGAACCGTCACCTCGACGGTCTGCTCCTCTATTTTTCTCGCCCGCGCCGGCAGGCACTGCAGCCCGTCTGCCAGCACGATGCCGCCTTGAAAGATGTCGTTTATATCGTCGGGAATGGAGCCGTCGACTTCGGCGATATATATCTTATCGATATGCTTTTTCGGCGCCGTAATGCAGTGAGCCCACACGCCGTCGTTCGTCAGCAGCAGCAGCCCCGTCGTATCCTTGTCCAGACGTCCGACGGGAAATAATCCGGCCCCCTGGTATTGCTGAGGCAGCAAATCGAGAACCGTGCGGCTGCAGCGGTCCTCCGTAGCCGACAAGACACCGGCAGGCTTGTTCATCATCAGATAATAGAACGCTTCGTATACGACGGGCGTTCCGTCTACGGAAATCTGGTCTCCTTCGGGATCGACCTTCGCCGCACTGTCGCGGCAGCACTGACCGTTGACGAAGACGTGCCCTCCCTTGCACAGCTCTTTCAGCTGGCGGCGAGTTCCCCAGCCGCAATGCCCCAGAAGCTTGTCAAGACGCATTGATTTTGCCATATGCCGTCCTTTCCGCTCACAAGCTGGGCATGCTGGCCCACTGGGCCTGATAGCCCGCCATGCCTTCCAGATGCTGCGTGCAGTTCATGAGAGTCATGACGTTCTTGTCGCCGTGGTATTCAATGATATTAAAGGCCGTATTGTACTGCTGGAAACACCAGATGCGGCTCATTTCCAAGCCCAGCAGGCCGAAAATCAGGCAGCGGATAGACGCGCCGTGCGACGCGATGAGCACTGTGTCGCCGTCCTTATGGCGGCTCAGCAGCTCCTTCGTCTTGGCCGTAATCCGCCGCTCTACTTCACAGAACGATTCACCGCCCCGCGCCCGCAGCGTGCCGTTGGAGTCGTAAAAGGCCTCGATTTCGCCGGGCCACATCTGGGTAATTTCCTTGTACGTATGGCCTTCCCATACGCCGAAATCAATTTCCTTCAGCTCGTCGTAGGAATATACGGGCAGGCCGTGAGGTTCGGCGACGATTTCCGCCGTGCGGCGGGCCCGCTGCAGCGTGCTGCTGTATATGCCGCTGAAGGGGACGTCCTTCAAAAAGCGGCTCAGGCACTGCGCCTGCTCGATGCCGCGGGCGTTGAGCGGCACGTCCGTAGAACCCTGATACCACTGCTGCACATTGCCGTCCGTTTCGCCGTGGCGCACTACATATAACTTTATCATGATGTTCCTCCTACCGTTTCATGTCCTTGGCGACAGCCTGAGGCCGTCCCTTTCCATTATATCCAAATACACGCCGTCTGAACAGCTCCGGATGCAAGAAAGGCCAGACCCAGCAGCAGCATTTCGCTTAATTCGATGACCGCGCCGTACGTATCGCCCGTCACGCCGCCCAGCCGCCGGGCGATATACGTATTCAATCCCAGCGAAATCAGCATCGCCGCGCCTAACAGCAGGAAATAGCCCCAGCCGGCGACAGCCAGCGGCGGCAAGGCCCACAGGAAGGCTTTGACCAGGGCGCGGCGGGGCGCATATTGGACGAAGGCCTGCCCCAAGCCCTGCGTACGGGCGTAGGGGAATTGAAAGATCCCGATGAGCACGCCGAAGCGGGCCGCCGTCGGCACGGCCAGCAGCACGGCGCAGACCGCCTGCTGCGGCAGATTCGCCAGAAAGCAGATCTTCAGGGCCGTACAGGAAACAAAGGCGACGACGCCGTTCGAGCCGACGC
>ENA-OQHN01000046-OQHN01000046.1-human-gut-metagenome-genome-assembly--contig:-NODE-46-length-48810-cov-4.619313_pt1 | contig 48810 bp, 58 predicted proteins | sample MGYA00242564_ERZ504721 | MGnify/ENA primary metagenome ERZ504721 (study PRJEB26092, sample SAMD00036212) | human gut metagenome | host: Homo sapiens | study: EMG produced TPA metagenomics assembly of...
CCAGCGCGAGACCACCATCCTGTGGGACAAGAACACCGGACGCCCAGTGTATAACGCCATCGTCTGGCAGTGCCGCCGCACCGCGCCCCTTGTGGACGAGCTGCTCAAGACCCCCCGGCATGGCGGACTATATCCGGGAAAACACCGGCCTTGTGCCGGACGCCTATTTCTCTGCCACCAAGATCAAGTGGATCCTGGAAAACGTCCCCGGTGCGCGGGAAAAGGCCGAGGCCGGGGAGCTTTTGTTCGGCACGGTGGACACTTGGCTGGTCTGGAAGCTGACCGGCGGCAAGGTGCACGTTACCGACCGCACCAACGCCAGCCGCACCATGCTGTACAATATCCGCACGCTGGACTGGGACGACACCCTGCTCAAGGCGCTGGACATCCCCCGCTGCATCCTGCCCAGCGTGAAGGACTCCAGCGAGGTGTACGGCTACACCAACATTCAGGGCGTGGACGTGCCGGTGGCCGGTATTGCAGGCGACCAGCAGGCCGCGCTGTTCGGGCAGGGCTGCTTTAAGCCCGGCGACGTGAAAAATACCTATGGCACCGGCTGTTTCCTGTTGATGAACACCGGCAACAAGATCTACCAGAGCAAGAACGGTCTGGTCACCACCATTGCCATCAGCCTTGACGGCGAGGTAGAATATGCGCTGGAAGGCTCCGTCTTTGTGGGCGGCGCGGTCATCCAGTGGATCCGGGACGGGATGCACCTGATCCAGGACAGCTGCGATTCCGAGTACTACGCCCAGAAGGTGCCGGACAACGGCGGTGTGTACATCGTGCCCGCCTTTACCGGTCTGGGCGCACCTTATTGGGATATGTACGCCCGGGGTGCCATTCTGGGCATCACCCGCGGCACCACCCAGAACCACATCATCCGCGCAGCAGAGGAATCCATCGCCTACCAGAGCGCCGACCTGATGTGGGCCATGGAGAAGGACACCGACATCACCATCAGCACCCTGAAGGTGGACGGCGGCGCCAGCCGCGACCACTTCCTGATGCAGTTCCAGTCCGACATCCTGAACAAGGAGGTGCTGCGCCCGGCCATCCGGGAGACTACCGCCCTTGGCGCGGCGTATCTGGCCGGCCTTGCCACCGGCGTGTGGAAGAGCCGGGAGGAGATCAGCCACCTGTGGAGCTGCAACCAGCTGTTTGAGCCCAAAATGGACGCTGCCCAGCGGGAAAAGCTGGTCAGGGGCTGGCACAAGGCCGTGGGCCGCAGTCAGGACTGGGCTGAGCACGAGGTGTAAGGCAAGAAAGCTTTTGACAGCATAATATTATAATACCCCCCGGCAGGCTGCCACCGTAATGGTGATTGCCTGCCGGGGGGGTCTGTACCGTTCACAGCAGTCGAAGTTGAATTTATTCCAGAGTACTGCGGCAGATTCCAAGCACCTCGCAGCACACGGCTGGCTGTTTTAGGGTAAAAGCCAGACAGATACCGGGCGATATCGTTCAAGTCCTGCACAGCAAGGGGCAGATATTTGATCTTATACGTCATACTGCTTGCTCAGCGTCTCCCATACGCTTTCGTGGTCTTCCCACTGCGTGTCGGGGTCAGCCGCCTGCTGTGTTGCCTTGGCAAGTGCCTCGGCAACATATCGCTGGTGCAAAAACTCCTCGTACTTGGCGTAGTCCTCAATGTTGATGAGTACGGATTCTCCACGGCCATGATTCGTGATGATCACATGGTTGTGGTCTTTGAGCATCTCCGAAAGCTCAGCGTAATGGTTGCGCAGATCCCGGGAAGGGCGAACGAATGTCTGCATCATACGGGACACCTCCTGTCAGAGTCATTGTATCACAAATGACTACATGCGCAAGGCGGATGCTCTTGCTGGGGCGTGCGGAGCCCCAAACCCTGCAGGGAACGAGTACGGCAACCTGAAATCAATCCGTTTCTTTTAGCCTTTCGAACAGTCTGCGTTCAATTTTATAAATTCCTTGATAAGGCTGTTCAATATAGTATTTACCACTATCCTCATACGCAAAGATAGTACTTGTTCCTGTCTCAAACTGGACGTCAATTTTGATATAACTTTCCACTTGTGGACAGTCTTGAACACTTTCCTTCTTAGTCGGTTCAGAACTGGAAATATCGGCGATTATTTCACTTATCCAAGTTTTGTCTGAATGACTTACTGTATTTTCCCCAAAAGTTATATCAATAGATGTAATCTCGTCGGTTTGAGGTAACGTAATAGGAGCTACCTTTTTTCCACACGCAACTAAAGTCAGCACACAAGTAAGACACAAAAACAAAGAAAGAAATTTTTTCATAAGCATATTACCTCCAACTTCCGATTTGTTGCTCACTTTTCGTATTCAAATTATACCATAAAACTTGTGAACAGTTCTACCGCAACTTTGGAATATATGAGAAAAGTCCGAACAGTTTTCTGCCCGGACTTCCTCACTCAATCGTAAATCAATTCGATTTTCACAATTTCCTCTGCCTGTGCCTTGCAAGCGTTCATCTGCCGTACCCATTCCATTTGGTGTCGGCTTTCAGTTTCTCGGTCACGCCGTTTCGCTTCGCCAGCTCCGGCACGATCAGCTCCATGCGGTTTCGTGCCGCTTCGTCAATCTTAGTGCAATACTGTCTTACGTACACCCAGCTATGCCGAGATGCTTTTTGCTTTACGCTTCCGTCGCAGTGCCATGCTGCGGGTCGTGCTCGCGTTTGATGCAGCGGTCAAGCCACTTGCCTCGCAAATAGTAAATAACGAAGATCACCGCCGTGATGACCCATGATACCGGGTAGTTCATCGCGACCATCTGCATCGTGTGCCAATATGGAACCATAAGCAATATCCACACGACGCGCAGACCGCATACGCCGATGCAGGTGATGAGCATCGGCTGCAAAGCCTCGCCGGCACCGCGAATCGCGCCGGACAAAATCTCGATAAAAACAAACGTAAAGTAAGACGGCGCCAATACCAAACAGAACTGCGCACCGATATTTACAACCTCCGCATCGCCCGTAAAGAACATCAAAAGCTGATAGCGGAAAATAAACAGCAGCGCAGAAAGCGCGATGATCGTGCCAAGGCACATGCCAAGCCCCACACGCGTGCAGCGCTTCATGCGGTCATACTGGCGTGCGCCGAAGTTCTGCCCGGCAAATGTCGTCACCGCAATGCCAAACGCGTTCATCACCATCCAGATAAAGCCGTCAATCTTGCCGATAGCCGCCCAGGCCGCGATAGCCGTCGTGCCAAAGCTGTTGATACTCGCCTGAATGAGGATATTCGAGAATGAATACATCACAGACTGCAAGCCGGCCGGCAAGCCGATGCGGACCACATTCTTTAGAATATCCTTGTGAAAGCGAATTTTGCGCAGCTCCACACGGTATGCTTCCTGCGTGCCCATCAGGCGGATCATCAAAAGCACGGCGCTGATCAGCTGCGATAAAACCGTCGCAAACGCTACACCGAACACACCCCAGTGAAACACCACCACGAACAATAAATCGAGTACCACGTTTGCAAGGCAGCACACAATCAAAACATACAGCGGCATGCGGCTGTCGCCGATGGCGCGCAGAATACCCGTGCCGATATTATAAATCAGGTTGCCGATGATGCCGAGATAATACACGTTCATGTACAAAACCGCGTCATCCATGATGTCGTCCGGTACACCCATCGCAAGCATTGTCGGGCGCGCCGTCACAATGCCGATGACCATAATGACAACGCCGCCCGCCACCGCCAGCGCCATGGACGTGTGGACAGATTTAGAAAGACTTTCGCGGTCGTTTGCGCCGAAATATTGCGAAATGATGACCGTTGCGCCGGAAGCTACGCCGACAAAAAAGCCTACAAGCAGGTTGATGACCGTGCCCGTCGTGCCCACAGCCGCCAACGCCTCGGTGCCGACAAACTGACCGACAATGATCGTGTCAACCGTGTTATACAACTGCTGAAAAAAAGTGCCGATCAAGATCGGAAAGAAGAAAAGCAAAAGCTGTTTCCAAATAACACCTTCCGTGATCCCGTTTTTTATTTTTTCCAAACGTTCTCCCCTTTGATACCCTATAACGCCTATTCTTAAACCGCGCTCTAAACACGCATACGCCCATTCTAACACCTTTTCTCCCATTTTTCAAGCGGTTACAAAAATAAAAGTACGAAATAGGATTTTAATTTGACATCGTGGGAGATAGCCGCACCCGTTTCCCGGCGCGTATATTTCAATCCTACCGTACGCAAAGCTTTTCGCGCGTGGTTCATCGAAAATTCCGCCGCCGGAAAGCTGTTCAGTAAACGGAACGACAAAGGCAGACTTTTTAGCCACTAAAAAGCGCCCGCAGGGTCAAACCTTGCAGACGCTTTCACTTTACTCTTCTTTACTCCACATACGTAACGGGGAATTTCTTCTCCTTCACAGGCGTTTCTGCTGCCGCATAACCGATGGCCGCAATGCCGAATACCTTGTGGTTCTCCGGCACACCGAACTCCGTCAAAACGGCGCGTACCTCAGGCACATCGCACGTGTCGGAAAGCTGGTTGATCCACACCGTACCAAGCCCCATGGAATGCGCCGCGAGGAAGATATTTTCAAGCGCGCAGGCGTTGTCCCAGGAAGTGATACCCGTGTCGCCGATCAGCTCGTTCGACGGAATGATAAGCGCGGCGGGCTTATACATGTCGTACTTCTCGTTGCCGAGCGCCTTGCCCACAGCCGCCGTCAGCTTCGCGATTTTCTCGCGATTTAAAACAGCAGAAAAATGCCATGTCTGGCGGTTCATCGCGCTCGGTGCATGCACAGCGCACTGCAAAAGCGTGTCGATCTTTTCTCTCTCCACCGGGCGGTCGTCATACGCGCGGACACTGCAGCGGGTCAAAATGTTCTGAATCACTTCATTCGTCATAAAAACGCTTCCTCTCTTTGATTTTTCGGGTATGTACCCTTATTTTTAAGCGGTCATCCGCTTATTGATTCAAAATTTTTCCGCCAAAAGCGCGGCGATTTTCTCTAAAATGCCTCATCTCCTGCGGTAAAGCGATTTTCAAACGGGCTGTCCACATCCAAAACAGCATAGACTTTTCCGTCTTTCATCACCGGCACCACAATCTCCGCACGGCTCGCGCTGTCGCAGGCAATATGCCCCGGGAACGCGTGCACGTCCGCTACGCGCAGCGTTTTCTTCTCCGCAAGCGCTGTGCCGCACACACCGCGCCCCGCTTTGATGCGGATGCACGCCGGTTTACCCTGAAACGGCCCCAACAGCAAATTGCCGTCCGGCTGCACCGTGTAAAAGCCCACCCAGTTGATGTTTTTCAGTGTTAGATTCAACAGTGCCGAAAGGTTTGCCATGTTCGGCACAAGCTCCGGCTCGTCTTCAATGAGTGCCTTCGCCTGCAAAACGACATCTTCATACGTCCCGCTGCCTTGAAGCTCAAAACTCATTTTTTATACTCCTTGTAAACAAAGCGTTGACTTCATCGTGTGCATTTTCGCCTTTATACAACACATTGTATACCGCGCGGCAAATCGGCAAATCGGCCGAAACCATCTTGCCAAGGCGCAAAAGCGCGTCCACGGCGTAATAGCCCTCCGCCAAATCGGTGTACGGCTCGTTTTTCACAAACTTCTCGCCGAACATGCGGTTGTGCGAATACGGCGAAAACAGCGTCGCTTCGTAGTCGCCGAGGTGACAAAGCCCGTAAGCCGAAAGCTCGTTGCCGCCTAAAGCGTCAATCAACCGCGCAATCTCACGCGTGCCGCGCGCCATCAAAGCGCCTTTTAACGTCGAAAGCCCGAGGCCGTCCAGCATACCGGCAGCAATGCCGACGACATTCTTCGCCGCCGCACCGATCTCATTGCCGATGAGGTCCTGTCCGTAGTAAAAGCGAATGAGGTCGCTGCCGAATGATTCCACCAGCGTCTTTTTGCGTCTTCGCTGTCGCTGTCAATGACCATGCAGTTCGGCACACCGGCCGCAAACTCCTGTACATGGCCGGGTCCAACCCAAACGGCGACCGCGTTTGAGCTGTCACACTCCGCGGCACACACCTGGGAAAGCCGCATGCCGGTTTCAATCTCCACGCCTTTCATGCACAGCACGAAAATTTTATTTTTCAGCTCAAACGGCTGAAGCTCGCGCATCAGGCCGCGCAGGCCCTGCGAGTTGACGGAGATTACAATCACGTCGCTGTCTTTCACAGCGTCCAAAGAATTTGTCAAATGTAAGGTTTCGGGCAGCTCTACAAGCCCGTTTGTGCGGGTCTCGATGAGCTTTTGCATATGGGCAGAGCTTTTCCGCCCGTAAAGGGAAACACTGTGGCCGATCTTATCGAGGTACCACGCGATAAACGTGCCCCAACGGCCGCAGCCGATAACGGTAATTTTCATAGGGAATGCTAAGGTCCTTCCAAAGGGGTAATGTAAGCGCGAAATTCAAATCACAGCTCTGTAAATAAATCTTTTGCGTCTTTGGCGTAAATGATGCCGGAAACAACGGCGAGCAAGGTTGCAATCGCCATCACGACAAAATTCACCCATGTAAATATCGGAGAAAGCGTCTCCGTCGGCAAAGCCAAAATGCCGTATGCGCCAAGGTCGAGAATATACTGCGTCAACAGCACGATGCAGATTGCGACGATCTGCGACACGGTTTTCGCCTTGCCCCAGTTGTTCGCCGGAATCACCCTGCCCTGCTCCACCGCAATAAGGCGGATGGACGTCACAGCAAATTCGCGGACCATAATAAGGAGCACAAATACCGTGTTTGTCATGCCGTTCGCCACAAAGCAGACAAGCGCCGACATCACCATGATCTTATCGGCCAAGGGGTCCATCAGCTTGCCGAAATTTGTGATGAGGTGATCGCGCCGCGCGATTTTGCCGTCCAAGTGGTCGGTGTACGACGCAATGCCGAAAATTGCCAGCGCCACTAAATTGTGGTGCGGGAATATGTCGCCGGAAAGCAGCATGAAAAGCACAAAAAACGGTACTAAGATGATGCGCAGTATCGTCAGTTTATTCGGTAAATTCATAGCGGTTCTCCCGTCTAGACGCGCGTACCGAACAGGTCGCCGTCAATGGCCTCGTCCACGTGCACCGTTACCATTTCACCGTAGTACGGCTTCGTTTCCGCAGAGAAAAACACCTTGCCGTCAATGTCCGGCGCGTCCATGGCGCTGCGGCCGAACCAGCATTCGGCGTAGCGGTCAAAGCCCTCCGTCAACACGGTGATGTCCCCCCCAACCTGCTTTTCGCCAAGGCGGTCCATAATGTTCATCTGTGATTCCATGATGATCTCCGCGCGGTGGTTCTTCACCTCGTCGTCGATCTGGTCGGGAATCAAAGCCGCCGGCGTGCCCTCCTCCTGCGAGTAGGCAAAGCAGCCGAGGCGCTCAAATTCAATGTCTTTCACAAATTCCGCAAGCTCGGTGAATTCCTCCTCCGTCTCGCCCGGGAAACCCGTAATAAGCGTTGTGCGCAGCGTCACGCCCGGAATCTTCTCGCGGATCTTCTTCATCAGCGCCGTCAGGCTCTCACGGTCTCCGGTGCGGTTCATGCGCTTTAAAACGCGTGCGGAAGCGTGCTGCAGCGGCAGATCGATATACTTCACAATCTTCTCTTCCTCCGCCATCGTCTCCAAAAGCTCATCCGTCAAAGCGTCCGGGTAACAATAGAGCACGCGCAGCCACTTGAGGCCATCAATTTTGCACAGGCGGCGCATCAGCTTTGCAAGGGAATATTCGCCGTACAGGTCAATGCCGTAGCGGGTCGTGTCCTGCGCAATGAGGATGAGCTCCTTCGCGCCGTTTTCAACGAGACCGCGCGCTTCTTCCTCAATGCTCTCCATCGTGCGGCTGCGGTAGCCGCCGCGGATCATCGGAATCGCGCAGTAAGTACATTTGTTGTCGCAGCCCTCTGCAATCTTGATGTACGCAAAATAGCTCGGGGTCGAAAGCTCGCGCTCGCCGCACAGCGGCATTTTGCTCTTTTCGGGAAAGCTCTCCGTAAAATCATTCATTGCACTTTCAATGCACGCCGCAATGTCCGCGTTCGCGCCGATGCCGAACACGCCGTCCACCTCGGGCAGCTCTTTGTGAATTTCCTCGCGGTAGCGCTCCGCAAGACATCCCGTCACCACAATCTTCTTGATGCGGCCCTCTTTTTTCAGCGTCGCAAGCTCCAGAATTTCATCGATGGATTCCTGCTTCGCGCTGTCGATAAAGCCGCAGGTATTCACGATTGCAACGTCTGCAAGCGCAGCGTCATCGCACAGCTCAAAGCCCGCGTTTTTCAGGTTCGCCATCAGCATTTCGCCGTCCACCTGGTTTTTGGCACAGCCAAGGCTGACCATTCCCACTTTAATTGCCATGTATATAACCCTTTCTCGGTGCATATCCAAGCTTTAGCCATGCCCTTATATAATTTCTGTTCTGCCGCTACCTATTTTAGCAGAAAACGAGCGGCTTTTCAATCGAAATGCCGCCCGTTCACAAAAATTATACAATTATACGCGCAAAAACACGCTTGCCGCCCGGAAATCAGGCCTTTTTTGCACACCCTGTCCGTCTCGCGCAACGCACAAAACGGCCCTGCAACCAAAGCAGCGCCGTTTTACGGTCATTCTTCTGAATTTAAGACAGAGAAGATCTCGTCGAAACCGTAGCCGTAGCGCTGCAAGGCGGCTACGGCACGGCGGCGCACTTTTTCGTCTTCGCGCGCCATGGGATATTTTCGCTCCAAAATGGCGCGGATGTTTTCCTCTGTTTCCGAACGTTCTGTGGAAAACTCGTCCATCACCGCGGCGATGAGCGCGTCGTCAATGCCCTTTTGGCGCAGTTCCTGCTTTACGCGGCGCGCGCCGAATTTTTTTGCGTGTGAAAAGCTCGTTTGCAAGGCGGCGGGCGTAGTCCTCGTCATTTAGTAAGCCCAGCTCTTCCATGTGCTCCACGGCGCTTCGGGCAGCCTCGCGGTCAAATTCCGCGCGGGTAATCTTGTTTTCCAGCTCTTTTTTGGAGTGGGCGCGGTGCTCCAAAAGGTACAGCGCCTTTTCCTCGGCGCGGTGCTTTGCGGAGGCCTGCAAAAGCGCGTGCAGTTCCTCATCGTCGAGCTCGTCGCCGATGGCAATACCGCGGCGCAAAAGCGTTTCCGTGTCCACCTTCACCGCCGCTTCGCCGTCAATATAAAGCTGTGAAAGCCTGTGGCGGCGCGGGGCGATGTCCGTGATCTTCATTATTCGTCGTCATCGACCGTGATGTCGATGTCCGCCTGCACGTTCTTACGGGTGTTCTCCGCCTGCTCGGGGGATTCTTCCTCCTCGGCCTTTTCAACGGGCTTCGGCGCACTGCCGCCCTTGATGGACTTTGCGTAGAGCTTATCCGCGTTCTGACGGACGAGCTCGGAAATTTCCTCAAAAATATCCGGGTTGTCGCGCAGGAAGTTCTTCGCGTTGTCGCGGCCCTGACCGATACGCGTGCCGTTATACGAGAACCACGCGCCGCTCTTCTGCACGATCTCGAGCCTTTCGGCAAGGTCAAGCAGGTCGCCGACCTTCGAGATGCCCTGCCCGTACATAATGTCGAATTCGACCTCACGGAACGGCGGCGCAACTTTGTTTTTCACAACCTTGACCTTTGTGCGGGAGCCGATGATGTCGGTACCGCTCTTCAAAACCTCCTTCTTGCGCACATCGAGACGCACGGAGGAGTAGAATTTCAGCGCGCGGCCGCCCGGTGTGACCTCCGGGTTGCCGTAGACAACGCCGACTTTTTCGCGCAGCTGGTTGATGAAAATGGCGACGCAGTTCGACTTCGAGATGGCACCGGCAAGCTTTCTTAACGCCTGCGACATCAAACGCGCCTGCAAGCCGACATGGCTGTCGCCCATTTCGCCCTCGATCTCCGCGCGCGGAACGAGCGCCGCCACGGAGTCCACAACGATAACATCGATGGCGTTGGAGCGCACGAGCGCCTCGGTGATCTCGAGCGCCTGTTCGCCGGTATCCGGCTGCGAAACGAGCAGAGAATCTACGTCTACGCCGAGCGCGGACGCATAGACCGGGTCAAGTGCGTGCTCCACGTCGATAAACGCCGCGTTGCCGCCCATTTTCTGGCCTTCGGCGACGCAGTGGAGCGCCAAGGTGGTCTTACCGGAGGATTCCGGCCCGTAGATCTCAATGATTCTGCCGCGCGGCAGACCGCCGATACCGAGCGCGAGGTCCAGCGAAAGAGAGCCGGTGGAGATCGCATCCACGTGCATGCCGTTGTTCTGGCCAAGGCGCATAACAGCGCCCTCGCCGAACTGCTTTTTAATCTGCGTCAACGCAGTCTCCAGCGCTTTGCGCTTGTCTTCGGGCTTGATGTCCTCCACTTTTTTGCTTACGGGGCTTTTATTTTCCTTCGCCATGGTTATATCCTCACTTCTTTTGAAATTTGGGTTATGGTTCCTGATGGATTGTGTTTCCGTCGAGCGTGGTTAAAGTTTTCGCCAACCTTTTTCAAAAGGCTGCGGTTTCCAAAGGTGAAACTCTTTTTTACTGCCTCTATTATACTAAATCCGTCGCAAAAAAAAGCAACGGTTTTCTCGAACATATTTTCTTTTCTTGCTGAGGTGAGCCAAAAAGCGACAGCCAAGAGGACATCACAGGACATCTTTTTGCGCAAAAAGGGCAGAACCCCGGAGAAAACCGGAACTCTGCCCCTTTTTTAGCTTATGTAGAAATTACAGACCGAGCAGTTCGGTTGCCGCTTTCTCCATTTTTGCGATGATCTCATCGGACTCTGCGGCGGTTTTACCCTTGCCGGAGAGGTAGATTTTGATCTTCGGCTCTGTGCCGGACGGGCGGACGATGAGCTTGCTGCCGTTCTCCAGACGATACTCGAGCACGTTGGACTTCGGAAGCGTGATCTCCGTCTTCTCCGCGCCCTCTGTGCGCACGGAAAGCTGATAGTCGCTGTCGCCGACGACCTTGAAGCCGGCAATCTCTGCCGGAGCGTTGTGGCGCAGATGATCCATGATGGAATTCATCTTCTTCATGCCGTCTTCGCCCTCAAACGCGAAGTTGCACAGGGCGTTCTTGTAGTAGCCATACTTTTCGTACAGAACATTGATGGCATCGACGAGCGTCATGCCCTTTTCTTTGTAGTAGGAAGCCATTTCGCAGATGATCATGCTGCCGTCCACGGCGTCCTTATCGCGCACATAGCCGCCGGAGAGGTAGCCGTAGCTCTCTTCAAAGCCGAGCAGGTAGCGCTCCGGGTGGCCTTCGCTCTCAAGCAAAGCGATCTGGTCGCCGATATACTTGAAGCCGGTGAGGGTACGGCGAATTTCAATGCCGTAATCCTTCGCGATGCCGTTGACCATATCGGTGGAAACAATCGTCGTGACCGCGACCGGGTCCTTCGGCATGGTGCCGAGCTCCGTTTTGCACTGTGCAATAAAGTTCAGGAGCAGAATGCCCACTTCGTTGCCGGTCATGAGCACATACTCGCCGTGCTGGTTGACGGCGATGCCTACGCGGTCACAGTCCGGATCGGTCGCGAGCAGCAGGTCGGGCTTTACGGTCTTGCAGAGATCAAGGCCCTTCTGGAGTGCTTCGCGGATTTCCGGATTCGGGTACGGGCAGGTGGGGAAGTTGCCGTCCGGCTCGCTCTGCTCCGGCACAACGGTGATGTCCTTCACGCCGATGCGGTCGAGGATGCGCAGCACGCACATTTTGCCGCTGCCGTTGAGCGGGGTGTAGACGAGCTTGAGGTTATCCGCCGGCTTACCGAGGATGCTCACGCCGTAAACCGCGTCGATGAACGCGTTGACGGTCTCTTCGCCAATATATTCCGCCTTGCCGGAAGCGAGCGCCTCCTCAAACGGGATTTTCTTCACGTCCGCGAAAATATCGAGCGCTTCGATCTCCGCCATAATGCCGTCTGCCATGCCTTCCGTTACCTGACAACCGTCGTTGCCGTAGGCCTTATAGCCGTTGTACTTTGCCGGGTTGTGGCTTGCGGTAACGCAGATGCCTGCATCACAGTGCAGGTGACGCACAGCGAAGGACAGCGCCGGGGTCGGCATGAGTTGCGGGTAGAGGTACGCCTTGATGCCGTTTGCGGCGAGCACCGCTGCGGACTCTTTGGAGAACAGCACGCCCTTGTTGCGGCTGTCGTGTGCAATGGCAACGGAAAGGAGCTTACCCTCCGTGTTGTGCTTATTCAGGTAGTTTGCAAGGCCCTGTGTCGCCTTGCGCACCGTGTAGACGTTCATGCGATTCGTGCCTGCGCCAATGACACCGCGAAGGCCGCCGGTGCCGAAGGCAAGGTCTCTGTAAAAACGGTCGTTTATCTCCTCGGGCTGATCCTTAACGGAAAGCAGCTCTTCTTTCAAGTCGGGATCGTCCAGTTCGACGCTAAGCCATCTTTCATACTCGGTCATACTCTATTCTTCCTTCCATGGTTTAAATTTTCGGCAGTGCGAAAAAACGTATCTGCCTTATGTTAAATGCGGATGACCCGCACCTACACGCTATAATTAGATTACCATTTTATCTGTGCAATGTCAATGACAAATTGCGTCGCTCCATGTCAATTTATGTGTAAAATATTTGTTAGTATCCCGGCGGGCGAAACATCAACCAACCCACAGGTTGCGCGAAAGCCCGAGCAGGAGCCGGGGTTTAAGATATACAGTCCGTCGTCGTAGGTCTCGAGCGCCTCGTGCGTGTGGCCGAACAGCAAAAGATTCGCACCCGCTTCCCTTGCGGCGCACACAACGGTATAGAGCCCTGATTTCACATGGTAAAGGTGCCCGTGTGTGCAGAAAATTTTAGCGCCGTCAAGGTCTAAAATTTCGCGTACCGGCACGTCTGCGCAGCCGAGGTCACAGTTGCCGCGCACGGAGTAAAATGCGATATTCGGGAACAGGGCGCGCATCATTTGAAAATCGTTTTGCCCGTCGCCGAGAAAAATGACGGCATCCACGTCTCTGTGCTTTTCGAGCGTTTCGCGCATATAGAGCGGCATGCCGTGGGAATCCGAAAAAACCAGCAGTTTCATGAAAATTCTCCTTCTTTTGAATTTAACGCAGATGAGGTCTCATTTTTTCGCGCCGCGCATAAACTGTAAACGGAAGTTTCCCTAAAGGGAGGGTTTACCATGAACGAACGTGAAATACAATCGCTTTTGGCTTTGGCGGCGAAACGGCTGCACACCACGCCGGAAGCGCTGCGCGCCGCCGCCGAAAACGGCGACCTGCAGAACATTATGGGCGGTCAAAATAACGCGGCGGCTTCGCAGCTAAACCGCGTTTTAAGCGACCCGGAGGCCGCGAAAAAGCTGCTTTCCACACCCGCCGCGCAGAAACTGTTTGAGGCTCTCGGCGGCAAAAAATAGAAAGGAGGTGAGCGGCGGTGGAAGACCTGGCCGCAGCCGTACAATCCATTTTAAACGACCCGCAAAGCATGGCGCAGCTGCAGGGCGTGATGAACTCGCTTGGCATGAATCCGCCGCAAGCCCCTGCCCCGGCTTCGCCGCCGGTGCAGCAAAAACCGGCGGCCGCCGCGCCGCTCAATTTGCTGAACACTCTAAACAACAGCGATCCGATGACGGCGATGCTTTTGCGCGCCGCGCCGCTTTTGGCAAGCGCGAACCGCGAGGATGACTCCACGCGATTGCTTGCGGCGCTGCGCCCTTTGCTCGGCGAAGCACGGCAGAAAAAGCTGGATGAAGCCTCGAAAATTTTGAAGCTCTTGCACCTTTTGCCGCTTTTGAAAGAGAGCGGCGTTTTACAGAACATTCTTTGAGAAAGGCGGGGTAAAATGCCGAGTAACATGCCGGACGCACGCGCCGTGGAAGAAGCCTTGCGCCGCGCGCGGGAAATGCAGGGCGCTCGGCGCATAACGCGCCGCCCCCGCCGGAAAAGCCAACGGAGAAATCGCCGCAGGGAAATGCGGAAACGTCAACTGAAATACCGAAGGAATTTCAGGCTGCTCCGAATAGACCTCTTTCTCCTCTCGATACGCTGCTAAAAGACAAGGAGCGCACGCTTTTGCTTGCACTCCTCCTTTTGCTTTACAACGAAGGCGGCAGTGCGGAGCTTTTGTTCGCGCTCTTTTATTTGCTTATCTGATCTGACCGTCGCCGCGGATGATGAATTTGTAGGAAACGAGCTCATTTAAGCCCATGGGGCCTCTGGCGTGCAGCTTCTGCGTGGAGATGCCGATCTCCGCGCCGAGCCCGAGCTCGCCGCCATCCGTGAAGCGCGTGGACGCATTTACATAGACCGCCGCCGCATCGACCTGTGCCGTGAACCGCTCCGCCGCACGGAGGTTTTCGGTGACGATGCACTCGCTGTGGCCGGTAGAATACTGCACAATGTGCGCGATAGCCGCGTCAAGGCTGTCTACGACGCGCGCGGCTAAGATATAATCGAGGTATTCTGTTGCCCAGTCCGCTTCGGTCGCGGGTTTGGCTTCGGACAGAAGTTCGCATGTGCGCTTATCGCCGCGCAGCTCTACGTTTTTCTCTTTGAGCTTATTTGAGATGACGGGCAGCGCCGCTTCGGCAATGTCCTTGTGCACCAAGATCGTTTCGATGGCGTTGCAGACGGACGGACGGGAGGTTTTCGCGTTGAAAATGATATTCGCCGCCATTTCGATGTCTGCGTCTTTGTCGACATACACGTGGCAGTTGCCGACGCCGGTCTCGATGACCGGTACCTTGGCGTTTTCCACCACGGCGCGGATAAGCCCTGCGCCGCCGCGCGGAATGAGCAAATCGAGGTACTCCGTCATGCCCATGAGCTCCACGCTGGACGCGCGGGAGGTATCCTGTACAAGCTGAACGCTGCCGCGCGGGAGGCCGGCGAATTCTATCGCATCGCGCAGAATCTCGGCGATGGCATTATTGGAGCGGAACGCTTCCTTGCCGCCGCGCAGAATGACGGCACTGCCCGCCATAAGGCACAGCGCAGCCGCGTCGCTCGTCACGTTCGGACGAGCTTCGTAAATGATGCCGATAACACCCATCGGCACCGTGATTTTTTCCACTTTAAGCCCTTTGGGGTTCGTTTCGCCGCTTAAAATGCGGCCCACGGGGTCGCGTTGGGCGGATACGTCTTCCACACCCTTTGCCATGCCCTCAATGCGGGCAGGCGTGAGCGCCAAGCGGTCGAGCATGGCTTCGCTCATGCCGTTTTCTTTTGCGGCTTTAAGGTCTTCTTCGTTCGCGGCAAGAATTTCTGCCTGACGCGCGCGCAGGGCAGCCGCGGCGGCGTTTAATGCCGTGCGCTTTTTTTCGCCCGCGGTGCGCAGAACGGCGGCGGCTTTTTTGGCTGCGGCACCCATTTTTTGAAGTTCTGTCATACGCGTTGTGTTCCTTTCTGTAAATTACGGCATGAACACCGTGCCGATGTCCTCACCGTCGAAAATGCGGTAGAGGTTCTCCGGATCTTCGCCGGAGAGGATATATGTCGGGATATTTGCACGCCCTGCAATCTCTGCGGCGCGAATTTTTGTCGCCATGCCGCCTGTACCGCGTGCGGAGCCTGCCCCGCCCGCCATGGCACGCACCTCGTCGTCGATCTTCTCGATGACGCTGAGACGCTTTGCGTCGGGATAGGCCTTCGGGTTTTTGTCGTATACGCCGTCGATGTCCGTTAAGATCATCAGCACGTCTGCGTTGATGATGCCGGCGACGATGGCGGAAAGCGTATCGTTATCGCCGAAATTGCGACCCTCGAGCTCATCGACCGCAACGGTATCGTTTTCGTTGACGATCGGAATGACGTTCATATCGAGCAGCTCACGGAATGTATTTTCCACGTTGCGGCGGCTGATGGGCTGCGAGGTGACATCTGCCGTGAGCAAGACCTGCGCGACGTTCTGATGATATTCGCCGAAGAATTTATCGTAGGCAAACATCAGCTCGCACTGCGATGGCGGCAAGCGCCTTGCGTTTTGGCGGTGTCGTCGGCGCTCCGGCAATCCGAGCTTGCCCATGCCCACGCCAATGGCGCCGGACGTAACGAGCACGATGCGACGGCCGCCGTTTTGCAGGTCGCACATGCGTGCGGCAAAGCTTATCGATGCGGCGCAGGTTCATTTGCCGTTTTCGTATGTCAAGGTTGTAGGTGCCGATTTTCACCACAACGGGTTTTTTACTGTATTTAAATCCATGATTTTATTTGTTTTCACCGCAAATTCGCGGCAAAAACGTCCTTTCCCCATTCTCTTTTCTGCTCCATTATACATGGAAACAACGTAAAAAAGAAAGCCTTTTTGCAAAAACTCAGGCGTTAAAAACGTCTAAGTCTTCGCCGTTTACGACCTTGCCCGTGTAGCCCGCATCGCGGATCTCCTGCAAAATGAGGTCGCTGCGGCGGCGCGTTTCGGCTTCGACATCAATGGCGTTATCCTGAATATTCATGTGGTAAATGCGGTGGTAGGTGACGAGCAGCTTCGGCTGCGCTTTTTTCGCAACCTCGGCTAAGTCCGTGCTGAGCGTATGCACCTCGCGGTGATATTTCTGCCACTTCGGTTCGCGCGCGGCAATGCCGGCGGCATACTCGACCTCGTGCAGCAGAATATCGCAGTTTTTGGCCTTTTCTGCGACGATGTCGAGCGGGGCGGTATCGCCGCTGATGACAACGGTCTTCCCGTCTTTTGTTGTGAACTTATAGCCGTAGCTTTCGAGTGTGCCGTGGCTGACGGTGAACGCCTCCACGGTAACACGCTCGTCTTCGTACATAACGCCCGGTTCAATCTCCGTCGCTTCCACCTTATAGCCGTTTTCGTTCGCGCGCTCAAAGCCGTGCAGGCGAAAATCGATATCGACCGCATAGGCAGAGAGCAGATGCTGCGCCATATTTCGGATTCCCTTCGGGCCGAAGACCCCCAGCGGTTTTTCCCGTTCCAGCACCCACGGGGTGAAAATGAGGTCCGCAAACCCGGCGGTATGGTCGGTATGCAAATGCGTACAGAACGCGGTATCGAGCAGATCGGGTCTAAGGGCATCTTCGCCGCGGCGGTACGCTTCCGCTGCGCGTCTTACGACGCCGGGTCCGAAATCGACGAGGTACGCATGGCCGTCGACAACGACGGCGGAAGCCGGGCCGCTCGCCCACGGGCAGGCGTTCGGTGTTCCCGTACCGAGCAAAACAAGTTTCGTTTTCATGTTTATCATGCCTTTCTGATTTAGAAAACAAAAAGGGACAAGCCTCGGCTTGTCCCCCGTTATCGAACTTAGTGTCTGTCGTTTCTGTCGCGGCGCGGACGGTCTCCGCGCGGGCGGTCGCTGCGCTCACGGCGCGGCTGCTTCTCCGGCAGGACGTTCTCCGGCACGGCACCGTCAAGGTCGATCAGCGCTTCGCGGCGGGAGAGGTTCAGTCTGCCCTTATCGTCGATTTCAAGCACCTTGACTTTCACGATATCGCCGACATTGACGACATCCGTGACGTTCTCCGTGCGCTTGATGTCGAGCTGAGAGATATGCACAAGGCCTTCCTTGCCCGGGGCAATCTCCACAAACGCGCCGAAGTCCATGATTCTCGTCACGCGGCCGCTGTAATAGGAGCCCGGCTCCGGGTCGTTGACGATGGTATCGATGATGTCCATAGCGCGGCGGCACTTTTCAATGTCTATGCCCGCAACATAGCAGTGGCCGTCATCCTCGATATCGATGGTAACGTCGCACTCGGCGCAGATCTTCTGAATGACCTTGCCGCCGGAGCCGATGACCTCGCGGATCTTATCGACCGGCACGACGGTGGACAGCATCTTCGGTGCATATTTGGAAAGCTCGGGACGCGGCTCTGCGATAACCGGCAGCATAACTTCGTCCAGAATGTAATTTCTTGCTTTGTGCGTCTTTGCAAACGCTTCCTTGATGATCTCCGGCGTGAGGCCGTGAATCTTCAGGTCCATCTGAATGGCGGTGATGCCCTTCTTTGTACCGGCAACCTTAAAGTCCATATCGCCGAAGAAATCCTCAAGGCCCTGAATATCGACCATGGTCATCCAGCGGCTGCCCTCGGTGATGAGGCCGCAGGAAATACCGGCGACCGGCGCCTTAATCGGCACGCCTGCGTCCATCAACGCCAGCGTAGAGCCGCAGATGGAGCCCTGAGACGTGGAACCGTTAGAGGAAAGCACCTCGGAAACCAGACGGATGGTATACGGGAACTCCTCAACCGGCGGGATAACCGGCACAAGTGCACGCTCTGCCAGAGCGCCGTGACCGACTTCACGTCTGCCCGGGCCTCTGGAGGGCTTCGTCTCGCCTACGGAATAGGACGGGAAGTTGTAGTGGTGGATGTAGCGCTTGGACTCTTCGTCGTCGATGCCGTCGAGGAGCTGGTTGTCACGCGTAGAGCCGAGCGTTGCAACGGTAAGCACCTGCGTCTGGCCGCGGGTGAACATGCCGGAGCCGTGTACGCGCGGCAGCAGACCGACTTCTGCGGCAAGCGGACGGATCTCATCCATACCTCTGCCGTCAACACGCTTCTGCTCGTCGAGCAGCCAGCGGCGCACGACAAACTTCTGCGTCAAATACATGCACTCGTCGATCTTTGCCGCCTGATCTGGGTAAATTTCGTCGAAGTGCTCGTGCACTTTTTCGTAAACAGGCTTGAGTCTCTCGTCGCGAACGGTCTTGTCGTCCGTATCGAGTGCGGCCTTCACGTCATCAATGGCGAAATCGCGGATTTCTTCGAACATCTCCGGGTCCGGCTTATTGGACGGGTAAGAGAACTTCTCTTTGCCGATCTCCCTCTGGATACCCTTGATGAACTCGATGATTTTCTGGTTTTCCGCATGACCTGCCATAATGCCGTTGAACATATCCTCGTCGGACACTTCGTTTGCACCGGCTTCGATCATTGCGATGCGCTCATCGGTGGAAGCGACGGTAACAGCCATCTGGGAGAGCTTTCTCTGCTCTGCCGTCGGGTTGATGATGAACTCGCCGTCGATGAGGCCGACGGAAACGCCGCTGATGGGGCCGTCCCACGGAATGTCGGAGATGGACAGCGCGACGCTGGTGCCGACGAGTGCGGCAATCTCCGGGGAGCAATCCGGGTCAACGGACATGACGGTGCAGACGATGGAAACATCGTTGCGCATGTCCTTCGGGAACAGCGGGCGGATGGGGCGGTCGATCATACGGCAGACAAGAATCGCCTTATCGGTCGGGCGACCCTCACGCTTTAAGAAAGAGCCCGGGATCTTGCCGACGGAGTAGAGCTTTTCCTCGAAGTCAACGGAAAGCGGGAAAAAGTCGATGCCGTCACGCGGCTTTGCGGCAGCGGTGGCTGCCACGTGGATGGTGGTCTCACCGTAACGGACAAGGCACTCGCCGTTTGCAAGCTGTGCCATTTTACCGGTTTCGATCTTCAGCGGGCGTCCGGCAAATTCCGTTTCAAATACTCTGAAATTTTCAAACATAAAGGTTATTTTCCTTCCCCCCGAAAGCCGGGATTTTCCGACTCCGCAGACCGTTTAACAATTAAACCGACGCACACGTGTTTTACGACCTGTATGCGCCCGTTTCACTGCTAAACAGCCCTTGGAATCATTTTGTGCAGATATTAAATCAGCTGCGCGGGTCGCGCGCAGCTGAAAAAAAGGCAAAAAATTACTTACGGATACCGAGTTCTGCAATGATTGCTCATGATAACGCTCGATGTCAACCTTAATGAGGTAATTGAGAAGGCTTCTTCTCTGGCCGACCATCTTCAGCAGGCCGCGGCGGGAGTGATGATCCTTCTGGTTGGTACGGAGGTGCTCGGTGAGGTCGTTGATCCTCTTGGTGAGAACGGCGATCTGAACTTCCGGGGAACCCGTGTCACCCTCATGGCGTGCGTACTTCTTGATGATCTCTGTCTTTTCGCTCTTCAGCATTGTGTTTTCCACCTTTTCTAAAATATTTGCCGCGCTCACAGGTCTGGGTCGGTGTTATCCCTGCGGAGATGTCTCCCAAAAGGGTTAGTCCCTGATCCGAGGACGGGCACTTTGAAAGTATAGCATAATTCTTCAAAGTTTGCAAGCGGTTTTTCCTCTGCGGCGCAGATTTTTCGTTCCGTGCAAAATAGCGAAAACGTCCGGCCCAAAACCGACTTTTTCACAGCTCTTCCTGCCTTTTTTGCGAAACTCGTACATTTTCGACATTGTGCATCTTGACAAGCTTTTGAAATCCGTATACTATTAAACAGTTAATTATCGAAACGACCGTGCAAAAGCAAGTTTACCCGTGAAAGGCTGAACACAAACGATGCGAAAAGGCGTTATGGGCGCGGAAGTTTTTCCGCCGGAGAAAGGATATTTTTAATGAGCAAAATTGCAGTTGTTACCGATACAAACAGCGGCATCACCCGCGAGGAAGCGAAAAAGCTGGGCGTTTATCTTCTGCCCATGCCGTTCATCGTAGACGGCACGGAGTATTTTGAGGGCGTCACCTGCACGTATGAGCACTTCTTTGAAATGCTGGAAGCCGGCGCAGAGGTCTCCACCTCTCAGCCCTCGCCGGAATCCCTCACGGCGATGTGGGAGGAGGCGCTCGCGACGCACGATTCCGTTGTGCACATTCCGATGTCTTCGGCGCTGAGCGGCTCTTGCGACACTGCAAAGGCACTCGCCGCGGAATACAACGGCCGCGTATGCGTTGTGGACAACAAGCGCATTTCCATCACGCAGCGCGAATCCGTTCTGGACGCGCTGACGCTGGCCGAAAAGGGTCTGACCGCTGCCGAAATCTGCGTGCAGCTTGAAAACACCGCGTATAACGCGAGCATTTACCTTGCTGTGAATACACTGGAGCTCTTAAAAAAGAGCGGCCGTGTGACGCCGGCCGGTGCGGCGCTTGCGACGCTGCTGGGCCTCAAGCCCGTTTTGCAGATTCAGGGCGGCAAGCTGGACGCTTACGCGAAGGTGCGCGGCATGGCAAACGCCGAAAAAACGATGCTGAAGGCGCTCGAAAAAGATCTGCAAACGCGTTTTGCAGGCAAAAAGGTGCACATTGCGGCGGCGTACTCCGGCGACATCAAGCCCGCGCTCGAGTGGCGCAAGACAATACGCAAGTATTTTGATGACAACAGCATTGAGCTTTACAAGCTCCCCATCAGCATTTGCTGCCACGTCAGCTCCGGCGTAAAAGCGCTCGGCTGCTTTGAATATTTTGAGTGATTTTTGCGTTTACATACAAAACCCTCGCTGTGTTCGTTTGAAGCACAGCGAGGGTTTTCTTATTTATGTTCAAGCATTTCAATGCTTGCGGCACGGTTATGGAGGCTGCCAAGCAAGCCTTTGAGGCTTAAAATGCGGAAAAGCAGCTGTTCGCGCTCGGTGAGCGGTGTTTGAAACGCGACTTTGACGTCTTCGGTCGTTTTGCCGCAGTACCGCTCGAACGCTTCCGGCGTGATACCCAGCATTTCGATGAGGGCGTCGATGTCGTCAACGTCGGTTTTTACATCGGCGTTTTTGCCGCTCTGCGCCAAAGAGAGGTACTCCATGAGCCAATCGAAATACATGGTTCCCTTTATGCTTCCCGGCGCGGCTTCCAAAAGCGCATCGAGCGTTTCGGCATCGCAATGCGCGATGGTTTTGAATGTTTCAAACCCGAGTCCTGTTTTTTCGCGGCAGGTTTTTTCCCATTCTTTCATGTCGATTTGGGTGAGCATGTGCGGAGGCCTCCTTTTCAAACGCTTCAAACAGCGTTCTTGCGGTTTTTTCGTTCAGGCTGATCTCCGCTTTCAGCGCGTCTAAATCGGGAAACTTTTTTTCGTCCCTGACAAAGCTCAAAAGCTCCAGACGCAGTGTTCTGCCGTACAGGTCGCCGCCTGTGAAATCGGGCATCCAGGTTTCGGAAAGCGCGTGGTCGGAGCCGACGGTGGGCTTTACGCCGACATTCGTCACGCCGCAGTAGGTTTTGCCGTCCACATACACGGCGGAGGCGTACACGCCGAAGCGCGGCAGCACGAAGCGCGGCGGGAAATTCTGGTTAATGGTCGGCGTGCCGATGGTATGACCGATGTGGTTGCCGTGCACGACCTCAAAGCAGAAGCCGAACGGTCTGCCCAGCATGGCGGTGACATCTTCCATCTCGCCGTTTTCAATCGCTTTACGGATGCGCGTGGCGCTGACCCGCTCGCCTTTATATTCCACTGTGGGCACGACGTGCATTTCGCCGTCGTGGGCTTCGCAGAGCTTTTTCAGCCACTCCGTGTCGCCCGCCGCGAACTTACCGAAGCGGAAATCCGCGCCACAGGCAATGCGCTTCGCGTTCAAACCGAAGCGCAAAAGGTTTGCAAAGCGCTCCGCGGGCCACTCTGCGACCTGTGCAAAATCCGGCATGACGACATACTCCACGCCCCAGCTTTCCAAAATGCGCATGCGCTCCTCAACGGTGGTGAGATAGCAGCAGGTGCCTGTAAGGTACTCCGCAGGGTTATCCCGAAACGTGAAAACAACGGGTGTGAGTCCGCTTTCCACTGCCGTGCGAATGACCTTATAATGCCCGATATGCAGGCCATCAAACGCGCCGAGCGCGACCGCCGTTTTTTTCTCGCCGATGAACTTTCGTATTTCTTCCGTATTGCGAATGACGTGCATGTGCCGATTCCCTCTCATTTTTCTGAAAATGACTTAACGTATTTGAATTCTCCGTTTTCCGCGCGGGCGAGTCCCAAGAACTTCTCTCCGTCTTCGTACAGCGCGACCTGCGTGCCCTCCGGCATGGCGATCTTCGGTGCACGGCAGCGCGAAATTGTGAGTGCACCGCCGTTTAAATATCTTTGTGCCTGCGCCGGTGTGACCGACACAGCAGTGAGCATCGAAAAGAGCTTTTCCACGGGGCGAAGAATTTCATCAAAGCTTTCCCCGTTTTCTTTCATCGCCTTTAATGTATCAAGCGAGACGGCGTCTGCGAGCGTAAAGCCGCACGCTGCTGTTCTTCTGAGCGCCGTCATGGCACCGACCGTGCCGCATTTTTGGGCAATGTCTTCGATCAGCGTGCGGATATACGTGCCTTTCGAGCACGTGACGTGCAGCTTGCCGGTTTTTTCCATTCTCGTTATATTCGAGCAGCGTGAGCTCCGCAATATGTACGGGCCGCGCTTCGCGCTCTACTTCGATGCCCTGCCGCGCGAGCTTATATAATCTCTGTCCGTTGACGGAGACAGCGGAATACATAGGCGGCACCTGTAAAATATCGCCGCGAAAAGAATCCAGTGCAGTTTCGAGCGCAGCTCTTAAAACGGGGGTTTCATCCGTTTTGATGACTTCGCCGGTCACGTCGCCGGTGGTATACGCTTCGCCAAACCGAAAAGACGCTTCGTAGGTCTTTGCGGTTTCCGGCAGAAGCGACACGGCTTTTGTAGCGCGGCCGAGCAAAAGCGGCAGAACGCCTGTTGCCATGGGGTCTAATGTGCCCGTGTGGCCGATGCGCCTTTCGCGCGTCAACCCGCGCACGACCGCCACGGCGTCAAACGACGTGAAGTCCTGCGGTTTATCCAAAACGATGATGCCTTCCATGCTGCCTCCGTATTACCAGCCCGCCTCTTCCACGAATTTGTAGAAGTCCTTTTCCGCGTCTTTGTCTTCTGCGCGGATGGTGCCGACGGTCTCGGTATAAATGATGTATTCCTCTTCGCCGTCCAAATCAAACAGCGTATCGCACAAATTCTGGTCGTATGCGCCGATGCCGCAGGTACCGAGATTTAAAGCACTGCACGCAAGATACAGGTTTTCGCCCACGTGGCCCATATCAACAAGGGAACCTCTGTGGCTGAAAATGCCGTAGCGCCACTCTGTGCGGTACGGAACGAACGACCAATAGAACACAACGCTCGACTTTTTCACCCAGTGCTGATCGCACAGGGACTTGTCGATGACGTCTTCGATGTTTTCCACCTCACCGAGATACTCGAGCTGATTTTCGAGCGGCAGATAGTGGTATTTGCCGGGCTTTAAGCCCTCTACACGGCGCACGAGCAGGTATGTTTCAAACGGATGTCTTGCGCCGCCGCACGGCACGGTACGCAGCGTTGCATACTTTTTGCCGCGGATACCCTTTACGCCCTGCGTTGCCCAAAGTAAAAACGAAAGCTCCAAAAAGGACAGGTTCTCTTCCGTATAAACGCGGGAAGAGCAGCGGTTGAAAATGACGTTTAAGAGGTCTTTTTCGAGGCCAAGCGGCTTAAAATCGCGCGGCAGATCGATACGCGCATCGCTCACCGGCGCTTTCGTCAGCGGCGGCTGCGGCAGCATTTTCTGCTGGTCGGTCTTGTAGCCCTCCGGCTCGTCGCTTGCATCTTGCTTTAAAAAGCCACGTCGGCTTTCTGTGATAGCGCGAATTTCTTCGGGTGTTAATTCTTTCATGTGAACTCCTCCCATCTGATTTACAGCTGAATTAAATTGCCGATTTTCACTTATTTTCGAGCGCTTTGATGGCTTCGCCGCAGGCGGCTACCACGCGCGCTTTTACGTCTTCAAGCTCGCCCGTAAGGGAGCAGCCTGCCGCACCTTTGTGTCCACCGCCGCCGAATTTGGCGCAGACGACGGACGCGTCCGCGGGGTTCGTGGCACGCATGGAGACCTTCCAAACGCCCCCTTCGCGCTCGCGCAGCGTAAAGCCCAGCAGAACCCCCTCCACCTGGCGCACCATGGCGGAAACGCCGTCGAGATCGTCTTCGGAAGCGCCGGTCTCTGCGATGACGTCATTCGTCAGGCAAAACACCGCGCACTTACCGTCACAGTGGAACTCCATGTTGCCGTACAGGCGTTTCAGCAGCGCTACGGCAGCGCGGCTTTTGGTATCAAACATCAGACGGTTGATCTCCGCGGCGTTCGCACCGTGCTCCAAAAGATCCGCCGCGATGCGGTACGTGTTTGCGGAAGCATTCGGGTAGCGGAAGCAGCCCGTATCGGTGGAAATGCCCGTATAAAGGCAGTCCGCGATCTTCGGCGTGATCTCCGCGCCGAGCGCCGGAATCAAACGCGCGATGAGCTCGCATGCCGCGCCTGCGGTGCCTTCTACCCACGTTTCTTTGGCAAACGGACGGCAGGACGCGTGGTGGTCGATGGCAAAATCCGTTTTGTCGCCGTAGGGCTCCAAAGAGCCGAGCAGCGTTTTATCGGCCACATCAACCGTCACGATATGCTCCGGCTCGAACTCGCCGTATTCGATGCCCTCAAAAAGGTATGTGAATTTCGGCGGCACGGGGTCTGCACAGCGGAACATGACCGATTTGCCGAGCGCGATGAGTGCGCGGCTGAGCGCCGAAGCGCAGCCGAGCGTATCGCCGTCCGGCGAGCGGTGGCTGAGGATCAAAATTTTGTCTGCGCCGCGCAGGAAATGTGCGGCATCCTCCAGATTTGCCATAAGCGTGACCAAGCTTTCGGGCGAAAATCACACCCAAAAGCACTCCTTTCTTTGAATCTTTACGGGAAGCTTATTTTTCTCGTTTTCAAGGTCGTGCAGAATGCGCGAAATGTTGGCGCTGTACTCAATGGAATCCGTCGCCTTAAAGATCATTTCCGGCACATGGCGCAGCTTTAAGCGGTTTCCGAGCTCGCGGCGTACATAGCCCGCGGCGCTTTTAAGACCCTTAACGGCATTTTCCGCCGTCTCCATGCCCTCCATGGCGCTGACATACACTGTGCAGTAGGAAAGGTCGTTTGTGACCTCCACACGCACCACACTCAGCATGCAGCCGCTGACGCGCGGATCCTTGAGTTCTCTTAAAATAGCGGAAACCTCACGGCGGATATCCTCCGTGGTTCTGCCCAATTTATAACTCGGCATCGTTTATTCTCCTTTCTCTTCCGGCAGGAAGCGCGCGGAAATGAGCTCCGCTGCAACTTTAAAGCCCGCCTTCAGACTTTCTGTTTCGATCCACTCGCCGCGTGTGTGCTCACCGGCGCCGATGCAAAGACCGATTGCCGCGGCAGGAATGCCGTTTGCAAGCGGGATGTTGCAGTCTGTGGAGCCGGCATATACGCCCGGGCGCGTACCGAAATGGTTTTCCACCGCGTCTGCGCACTGTGTTAAAAGTGCGGTCTGACGCGGGTCGTGATTTTCTTTGTTGCCGCAGGGGCGCTCGCCGAGCAGCTCTGCCGTGACGTCTACGCCCTTTGCTTTAAATTCTTCCAGTATTTTCTCAAAATATGCCTTGGCATCCATAAGGCAAGCGTAATCGTCCGAGCGCATTTCGTACAGCATTTCCGCCTGTGCCGCGATGCTGTTGACGGTCGTGCCGCCCGAGATCGTACCGACATTGAATGTCGTTTTCGCGCTGCCTGCGGGAACTTTGTATTGATAGAGCTCCGTGATGATGGCAGAAAGGCGCTCAATGGCGTTTACGTTTCCGAAATCGACAAACGAGTGACCGCCCGTGGTCTTCACTGTGACCTTGTAGCGCAGAGAGCCGACCGCCATGCCGACGATGCCGTCAAGGTAACCGTCAAACGAAATGACCTGCTCTATGCGCTTGCCGTACCGTGCGTTTAAAGCGCGGCTGCCTTTTAAGTTACCGAGACCCTCCTCGCACGAGTTCATGACAAATACAATGCCGCCGTTCGTTTTCGGCTTTTCGTTTGCGACATAAGCCGCCATAAGCATAAGCAAAGCGACGTTCGCGGTGTCGTCACCCACAGCGGGGCAGAACCACTTGCCGTCCTTTTCGGTCAGTTCAAGGGGCACAGACTCCGGGAAAACCGTATCGATATGCGCCATGAAAATTGCGACGGGCACATCGTTTTCGGCGTTATATTCGTAAATGACGTTTTTCGCTTCATCGATAAAAGCATTTTCCGCGCCGTGGTCCATAAGCCACGCTTTGCAGAATGCGGCACGCTTTTCTTCGTGGTGGCTCGGCGACGGGATTAAGCACAGCGTGCGCAAAAGCTCCAGCGCCGTTTGGTGATTCGCGAGAACGTATTCGTTCAAATTCATAGGGAATGCCTTTCTAAAGCAAAGCCGCGTCCCGCGATGGGGACGCGGCTGAACCGACTTTTAGTCTCTGTACTCTTCCATTTCGTAGGCTTCGAGGATGTCGCCCAGCTTGATGTCGCTGAAGCGCTCCAGCGTGATGCCGCAGTCGTAGCCGTCCTGCACTTCCTTCACGTCGTCCTTGAAGCGGCGCAGGGAAGCAATCTTATCATCGGCAACGATGATGCCGTCACGCACAAGGCGCACCTGCGCGCCGCGCACGATCTTACCGGAAGTGACGTGACCGCCGATGACCATGCCGACATTCGTGATCTTGTAGACCTCGCGGCACTCTGCCTTGCCAAGGAACACTTCGCGGTACTTCGGTGCGAGCATGCCCTTCATAGCGGATTCGATCTCTTCGATGCAGTCATAAATGATACGGTAGAGGCGCATATCGACACCGTCGCGCTTTGCATTTTCCTCCGCGACCGGGTCCGGGCGGACATTGAAGCCGACGATGATGGCGTTCGAGGCGTTTGCCAGCATGACGTCGCTTTCGCTGATTGCACCGACCGCGCCGTGAATGACATGCACGCGCACTTCGTCGTTGGAGAGCTTCTCGAGGGACTGACGAACAGCTTCAACAGAGCCCTGCACGTCGGCCTTGACGATGACCTTGAGTTCCTTCATCTCGCCTTCCTTCATCTGCTCGAAGAGGTTATCCAGCGTAACCTTTGTCTGGGAGTTGAACATCTCTTCCTTCTGCTCGGTAAGACGCTGCTCAACGAGCTCACGTGCCAGACGCTCGTCGGAAACGGCGTTAAACGTATCGCCGCCGACCGGCACTTCGTTGAGACCCGTGACCTCAACCGGCACGGACGGGCCTGCGCTCTTTACGCGCTCGCCACGCTCGTTCATCATGGCGCGAATACGGCCGACCGTGGTACCTGCGACCACGATGTCGCCGGTATGCAGCGTACCGTTCTGCACGAGGACGGTCGCAACCGGGCCGCGGCCCTTATCGAGGCGCGCCTCAATGACGGTGCCCTTTGCGGCACGGTCCGGGTTCGCCTTGAGCTCCTTCATTTCCGCAACGAGCAGAATCATTTCAAGGAGATCATCGATACCCATTTTGGTGTGTGCGGAAACCGGGATGCACGGCACGTCGCCGCCCCACTCTTCCGGCACGAGCTCGTATTCGGTGAGCTGCTGCTTGACGAGATCCGGGTTTGCGGCCGGTTTATCCATTTTGTTGATGGCAACGATGATGGAAACGCCCGCTGCCTTAGCGTGGTTGATGGCTTCTACCGTCTGCGGCATGATGCCGTCATCAGCTGCGACGACCAGCACGGCGATATCCGTAACCATGGCGCCTCTTGCACGCATGGTGGTGAAGGCGGCGTGACCCGGCGTATCAAGGAACGTAATGTCCTTGCCGTCGATATTGACGCGGTATGCGCCGATGTGCTGCGTGATGCCGCCGGCTTCGCCCGCGGTAACGTTTGCGTGGCGGATGGCGTCCAGAATGGAGGTCTTGCCGTGGTCAACGTGGCCCATGACAACGACGACCGGTGCGCGCGGCACAAGGTTTGCATCGTCGTCTTCGCTGTCGTCAATGATGCGGTCTTCGATGGTGACGACGACCTCTTTTTCAACCTTTGCGTGGAACTCATCGGCAATGAGTACGGCGGTATCAAAATCGATGGTGTCGTTGATGGTAGCGAAAACGCCGTTTGCCATGAGCTTCTTGATGACTTCGGCGCTCGTTGCCTTCAGGCGGAGGGCAAACTCGCCGACGGTAATCTCATCCGGCACGGTGATGGTGATGGCCTTCGCCTTGCGTTCTGCCGCGATGCGGTTGAGTCTTTCCGCTTCCGTCTCGCGCTTTGCGCTGCGCGGCTTGCCGCGGCGCTGGCTCTTCTGGTTGATCTTCTGCTTTGCGGCAACGGTGTCGTTCTTCACCTTGTCGTACGCCAGACGGTCGTACTTTTCGTTGTACTTGTCGATGTTGACGTTGACCGTTCTGGTATCGACCACGCGGCGGCGCGGAGCTTCGCTTGCGGACTCCTGTGCCGGAGTGTTGTTGCTCGGCTGGTTGTTCTGCGCAGAACGCTGCGGCTTATTCTGCTGTGCGTTCTGGTTTCTGTTATTGCCGTTATTGTTGCGGCGATCGTTATTTTTGTTGCGATTATTATTGCTATTCACGTTCTGCTTCTTCGGCTCCTGCGTGTTCTTAGCGGTTTTTTCCGCTCGGTTTTTCCGCTGTTTTCTCGGCCGGCTTCTCTTCGGTCTTTGCCGCATTGCGCGTTGCAAAGTACGCGTCAAAGTTCTGTGCGGCATGATCCTGCGTGAAGCGGTCAAAAACGATATCGAGCTCGTTTTCTTCTAACGCCGTCATGTGCTTTTTCGGCTCTTTTACGTACTTGCCGAGGATATCCAGCACTTCTTTGTTCGGCACATCCAGATCCTTTGCCACATCATGCACTCTGTATTTAATCATCATATACGCATTTCCTCTCTTTCTCCGTCTGCGATGAGCTGCTTCAGTTTTTCCGCAAATCCGCGGTCACACACGGCAAGCACACCGGCCTTTTTGCCGATGGCTGCGGAAATTTCTTCCATGTTAAACGCAGGCTCCAAAACGGATACATGATACTTTTCCGCTTCAAAGCGCACGTTCTTCTTCGTTTTGTCCGAAAGGTCTGCGGCAAGAATCACAACGCCGCACGCGCCGCTGCGCATGGCTTCCACGGCGGTATCAAAGCCCCAGTTGAGCTTTCCCGCACGTCTTGCAAGGCCCAAAGCGGACAGTGCTCTGTTCATTTTTGCGCCTCGCCCGCCTTTCCTTTCACATCTGTACACAGCTCCTGATACATGGCGTCATACACGGCGTCTTCAATTTTGCAGGAGAACGCGCGTTCAAAGCGCCGCGCCTTCTGTGCCTTTTTCAGACACTCGGGGTCCCTGCAAACGTACGCGCCGCGGCCGGGCTTGCGGCCTGTAAGGTCCAAAGAGACCTCGCCGCCTGTCTGCACACCGTTCTCATCTTCCTTAACGGGGGCGCGCACCACGCGCACCAGTTCCTTTTTCGGCTTCATTTCACCGCATCCCGCACACATACGGAGCGGTATTTTCTTTTGTTTCACGCTGTATCACGTTCCTTTCTGCGAGATGCAAGTTTCAAAAGAGCTTACGCTTCCTCTTCTTCGCCGAAGAAGCCGCTTTCCGGCTTAATGTCGATCTTCCAGCCGGTCAGCTTGGCCGCAAGGCGGGCGTTCTGGCCCTTGTTGCCGATGGCGAGGGAAAGCTGGCTGTCCGGCACGGTAACCTTGCAAACGTGGGAACCGTCCTCTGCCGTTTCAACGGAAAGCACGGTCGCCGGTGCAAGCGCTGCTGCAATGAACTTTGCCGGGTCTTCACTGTAGTCGACAATGTCCATCTTCTCGCCGCCAAGCTCGTTGACGATGTCGGAAACACGCGTGCCGCGTGTACCGATGCAGGCACCCACAGCGTCTACGTCCGGGTTATGGGACATAACGGCGATCTTCGTTCTGGAGCCGGCCTCGCGGGCAACGGCTTTGATTTCTACGGTGCCGTCGAAAATTTCCGGCACTTCCTTTTCAAACAGGCGGCGGATAAGATCCGGGTGCGTGCGGGAGATGATGGCCTTCGGGCCCTTTTCGGTCTCCTTAACGTCTACAACGTAGACCTGTACGTGGTCGCCTTCCTTGACGTTTTCGGTGCCGACCTGCTCTCCCTTCGGCAAAATGGCTTCTGCCTTGCCGATCTTCAGGGACAGCGCACCGGTCTTCGGGTCTACGCGCTCTACAAGGGCGCTGACAAGCTCTTGATGGCGACCCTTGAATTCCTGCATCATCTGGTCGCGCTCGCTGTCACGGATGCCCTGACGGATGATGTTTCTTGCGGTCTGCGCTGCCACACGGCCAAACTGTTTTGTATCGAGACGGTGGCGCACAAAACCGCCGATCTCCGCGCGCGGGTCGTACTGCTTGACGATCTCAAGTGCAATCTCGCGGTTCGGGTTTTCCACTTCCTCTACAATCTCCTTGCGCAGGAACACGTCAAACTTGCCGCTTTCCGGATCCATGTCGATGACAACGTCTTCGTTGCCGTAGCTGTTCTTGCAGGCGGTGGCAATGGCCTTCTTGATCTTATCGATCATGAAATCGACCGGGATGCCTTTTTCCGCTTCGAGGAGCTTCAGAGCCTCAAACAGCTCCTTGCCATCATTGTTCACTTCTTTTTTCTGCGCTGCTTTTTTTGCCATTTTTCAAATTACCTGCCTTCCGGTATTATTCTTTCAAATTTTTGTATTATAAACGGGAGCCTTCCCGGATCAGTCATAATCTTCGATGAGGTTGACGCTGGCACATTCTTTTCTGGTGAACGTGACCGTGGTGTCTTCCTCGGTGATGACCTCAAAATCGCCGTTTTCGGCAACGTCGATGAGGATGCCTTCGAGCTCGCGCACGCCGTTTTCAAGCGGGCGAATGAGCTTTACGCGCACCGGCGCTTCAAGGAAAGCCTCAAAGTGCTCCGGGCGGGTGAGCTTGCGGTTGATGCCGGGCGAGGAGACCTCCAAGGTATATTCCTGCGGAATGGGGTCTTCGCTGTCCAGTACCGGGTTGATGGCGTGGGTGAGGTCTACGCAGTCGTCGATGCCTACGCCGCCTTCCTTGTCAATAAAAATGCGCAGATACCAATCCGCGCCCTCTTTCGTGAACGTAACGTCCCAGATTATGAGCCCAAGCTCCTTTGCGAGCGGCTCTGCCAGCGCGCGCACGATCTCCGTGGTGCTGCCTTTCTTTTTCTCTGCCATACGCAGCTTCCTTTCTCCGCCCGCTTTTCGGCGGCTGTGTCTGTTTTGGATATACACCCTAATACAAACAAAAGAGCGGGTCGCCCCACTCTTTCATCATCCTACTATCTTACCGTAAAGATTATACCACAGCGCCGCCTTTTTTGCAAGGAGAAAAACAAAGTTTTCCGCACAAATACGGGTGTGTTTTTACGTTTTGGCGCGGCATTTTTCACAGGCTGTTTGCCCCTGCCGCGCAAAACAACGTCTGTGCGCTTTATTTCCCGAAAAACACAAAAAACGGACGCGCCACTTTTATGCGGTCACGCCCGTCGTTTGTGTTGTTTTATTCCGCTGCGGATTCAAGCTCGGAGGTCGTGCTCTCTTCCTCATCGCCCTTTACGGGCTTATTCTGCGCGATAACTTCCTTTGCTTCCAGAATCTTCTGGATATCGCTCATGCGCACGGAGCCGGTCGGCTGATCGTTCAGCGTGGCAACGGCGCGGCGTTCGGATGCCGGGTCTGCGTAGAACTTAATCTCCTCGCTCTTTCTGCCGTCGAAGAAATCGTACTTGATTGTGAGGATCGGGTCACCCTGCGGTTCCTGAATCTCCTCGTTCAAAACGGAAACGGCAAGCAGCATCTGGTAGAACGGCTGGTAGTAATCGTAGTTGATTTCCTTGCCGTCCTTCGAGACTTCCAGATCGTAGAATGTGTTCGTCTCGGTGGATTTCTCCTCGTTCTCGATGCGGGTCACGTCGTAGACATCCGTACCGGTGGACGAGGTGAGGGTCACGCGGGAAACGCTCTTGATGTACGGCAGGCGCACAAAGCCGTCGCGCAGGGAATACACTTCAATATTCACCCAAGAGGTCACGGCGCTGTCCGTGATGGTGTAGATCGTTGTGTCGTCGTCCACCATCATGCTGTACAGGTCGCCGGTCTTATCGCCGAGCTTAATGACATGGTGCTCATCGTTCATCGTGTAATCGCACACAGCGACCGGGTTATCCAGACCGTACTTTGCGATGTCTTCTTCCGTAGCGTGTACGGCGAGGACACCGGCAGCCGTCACGTTTTGCAGCTGCTCCACAAAGTCGTCGATCTTGCCGGAGTTCATGCCGGCGTAAATCGGCTCTGTGATGTCGTACGCGAGCACTTCGTCATCGGAAAGGCCGAACTGAATTTCTTCCGGATAGTTCTGGCCGGAAAGGTGCAGGCTGTTGATTTCGCTTGTGCTGTCCGTCTCGGTACCGTCCGTCGCGGTGATGGTCGGCGTCGGAATTGCGATGAGAGACTTATTGAGGAAATCGTACTTAGACTGCTTTAAATACGTGGAAACGGGCACGATGTACACTTCGCCCTCATACAGCATGTAAGAGCCGGAGGATTCACCGGCCTTATTGCCGATGGTGAACGTCTGGGACGTGCCGTCCGTGTAGTTCATGGTGATCTTGTAGCCTTCACCGCTGCCGAGGCCGTACTCGGAGAGGTCCTTCACCTCACCGATTTTCTTCGTCGGCGTGATGGAGTATAGGCGGTCTGCAAGGCTCTTTACGTTCGAGTAAAGCACATCGAGGTCGTCCCAGCCTTCAATGGTGAAAGTCTGCTCGGTGTCGCCGCTCGAGGTGGTCGTTTCCGTCGGGATGATCGTATAGCTGTCGTCCGCGGCGAGGTCTTCAATGCCGATGTTCTTCACGTCTTCGGCGGTCTTATCGATCAGTGCGGGCTCCGTGCTCTCGGAAACGGCGCTGGAGCTGCTTGCGTCGTCTTCACTGTCCTTCGGAGACGTGAGGATCAGCGCTGCGGCAGCCGCGCCCAGTACGATGAGCACAATGAGCGTGATGATAATGTATTTTGTGGTTTTCTTCATGGGAAGCAGGTTCCTTTCTTCGGCTTACAGATGTCTTCTTCTGAGGAAGATGACAAGGCCGATGACAAGGACGGCAACCGGCACGATAATCGTGAACAACATCATACCAATGCTCCAAGTTACAGCAGAGGAAGCACTAATATCCATTGTATTCGTTTGTGTCTGGTTAACAGTAAGACCTACGCGGGTATCTGTCGTTCCTGTGAGGTTCTTAATAAGGTCCAACGTAACATCCTTATTACCAAAGGTGGAGTTGCCCAATAAACTACTACCATCATAGAAATCCGCTGCACAACCATCAACAACTACGTTTGCGCATACCTTACCCTGATTATCCATATAGCGCTGTGCAAATGCAAGAATAGTATATGTGTCAGTTTCAGGTGTTTCGAGAACCTTTTCATCGTTGGAAAGGTAAGCAGTATCACTGGTTTCAATCACAGAATAAGTACTGATATCGTTGTTCGCCGTAAACAAACGCTTTACGGGAGCAGCCTGTACCTTTACAACATTATCATAAGTTTTGCTAAGTACACTATCTGTAACATTTGCAAAAATTGCATACGGCATATTATAAAGAGTGTTGTTGGTGTTGCTCTCCAATACCTCCTGAGACTGAGGCTCCATACCCCACTCAGCTAAGAAAGAAGAAAGATTTGGCATAGAACTCCAACCAGCATTCGGCGCTGTCATTACATACAACGTTCTGGAAGAGGCCATTTTCTCGTCACCGAGATAGGCTTCGAGCTTAGAAAGCTCTTCGGACGTATAATCGGTAGTCGGCATACCAAGTACAACGATAGATGCGTCTTCCGGAATTTCGTCCGTCAGCATGTTGAACTCTTTGACTTCAAAGTTGTTGTCGTTTAACAATCCTGTGAAATTCGTAGATGTTGAGGTCGTAATAGCTTCGCTGTGGCCCGTTGCGAATGCGACGACCGGGACGGTATCGAGGTTGACAAGGTACAGGGCGTTTGCAAGCGCGCCGTCTACTTTGGAGTAGTAGTTATACTGCTGCGTGGAAGAATCCTGCTGGATGCTGAACAGGTCGGTAACGGCGAGCGTCTTGTGGCGCTTATCCGTCTTGACCATGACCTTACCGGTCGTAAGGGAGTCATCGGCATAGTCGCTGATGAACTGCGGGTTCAGGTCCGGGTCGATAAATTCGACCTTGATCTTGTCGTTCAGCTCATGCAGACGGTCTGCGAGGTTCGCGACCTGACTGTACTTTAAGCTGTAATTGGAATAGACCTCATCGCCGCGGATCGCGTCCTCGGAGCCGATGATGTAAATGGTCGTTTCGTTGACGACCTCCTTTGCCACGTCCGTTGCTTCATCGCTCAGGGTATTGAGGCCCTCTTTCGTGAGGTCGAAGTTCATGGACGGAAAACGCGTGGTCAGCGCAGAGACCAGAACGTTAATGACGATAATTACGGCGATAAACACAACCGTGAACACAACGGCCAAAGTGCCGTGCTTGAATTTTTCTTTATGCACCGCGGTCTTTACTGCGGAAAGGTTCGGTTTCTTACTCATCTCTATGCTCCTCCCTTAGTTCCAGCGGCGGCTTTCCACCCTGCGGGCGGTCAGGAACACAAACACAGCCGCCACGCTGATGAAGTACACGCAGCTTGAAACGCTGAATATGCCCTGCGTGAAGGTATCATATCGCGAGGTGAACGAGATCCATGTGAGGATGGTGCCGATGAAGTTGCCGGAGAGCGCAGACGCAATCTGGTCGACGAACATCAGGAAAATGGCAATGACGAACGTGCCGATAGCCGCGATGACCTGGCTGATGGTGAGGCCGGAAATAAACACACCGATGGAGATCATAGCCGCGCCGTACAGCAGCGTGCCGATGTAGTTGCCAAAGAGAATGCCCCACGGGAACGCGGAGGAGAAAAAGCTCATCGTGATGGCCGGCAGCAGTGCCAGGGTGTTCGCGATGAAATACACGCCGAACGCCGCGAGGAACTTGCCCATAACGATGCCCGTCACGCTGACCGGCGCCGTGATGAGCGCCTGGTCGGTCTTATTCTTGCGGTCATCGCTCATGCTGCGCATCGTGATGATCGGCATGATCATCATGCTGAACATAAACATGGTGCTGAACACCTGCGTGATGTACGAGCTGGAGCCGATGGCCATAACCTGATAATAGAAGAAGCCGTAAAGCGCAAGCAGCGCCGCCACGACGACATAGCCGACCGGGGAAGCGAAGTACGCTCTCATCTCTCTTTTGAATATTGCTCTCATTTCTCTGCATCCTCCTTCGTTTCAGCCTCTTCGGGCTCAGATGCTTCGGTATTTTCGGGTTCTGTTTCCACTTCAACCTCAGGCTCTGCCGGAGCCGCGTGGGAAGCATCGCCGCTTGTAAGCTGCAGGAAGACTTCCTCCAGCGTAAGGTCTGTGTTTCTCAAAGCCAGCAGCGGCCAGCCCTTGCGGGTGAGCAGTGCAAACAGGTTGCGGCGCAGATCGTAGTTCGGCTCGCCCTCGATGGAAATCTCGAAGACGCCCTTTTCCTTCTCGCCGAGGGAGTAAACCTCTACAATGTGCTCCATGCCGCGGATGGCCTGCAGAATTTCGCTTTCCGGGCCGTCAATGCGCGCAATGATGCGGTGCTCTGCGGAAAGGTCGTGCGCCAACGTATCCGTTGCGCCGTCCGCCACAAGGCAGCCGTTGTTCATGACAATCACGCGCTCGCACACGGCCTGCACTTCGGGCAGGATGTGGGAGGACAGAATAATCGTGTGGTTTCTGCCGAGGCTCTTGATGAGGTTGCGGATCTCGATGATCTGCTTCGGGTCGAGGCCGACGGTGGGCTCGTCCAGAATGAGAACAGGCGGGTTGCCGAGCAGAGCCTGCGCAATGCCGACACGCTGCTTGTAGCCCTTAGACAGGTTGCCGATGAGACGAGTGTAGACGTTGTCAATCTTCGTCAGACGGCAGATCTCGCCGATATGCTGCTTGCGGTCGAGCTTGACGCCCTTCAGCTCATACATGAAGTTGAGGTACTCTTTGACCGTCATATCCATGTAAAGCGGCGGCAGCTCCGGCAGGTAGCCGATGAGCTTTTTCACTTCGTTCGGGTTTTCCAGGGTATTTTTACCCTGTACCGTGACCGAACCGCTCGTGGCGGAAAGGTACCCGGTGATGATATTCATGGTTGTGGATTTACCTGCACCGTTCGGCCCGAGGAAGCCGACGATGGTGCCCTCTTCAACCGTGAAGCTGACATTGTTCAGCGCGGTATTTGTACCGTAGCGCTTCGTGAGGTTTTTGACCTCGATCATGTTTGATGACCATCCTTTCTCTGCGGGACGGAAATATGTACCCGGGAAATTCCCGTGCAAAGTCCTCCCCAATGGCGCCCGCGCAGCTGCGCGTCGCTCGAAACGGTTTTGAACATGCGGTGAACCTTTTGTGGAAAAAGGGAGACCGCTTCCGGAACCGTTTAGATCCTCTGTTTTGGGTTTCCGCGCCCCTATGCAGGGCAGCGGAAGCGCACAAATTATCATACCGCAGTTTTCGCCGTTTTGCAATAGCCATGCCGTATTTCGGGCAAAAAATTAAGTCAACACTGCATAAAGAACGTGCTTTGCGCAGTGTTGACTTAACAAAACAAACGATAACTTTAGTTATCCGCATTATAGCGGCTTTCTGTGACGGCTATGTGAAAAAACAATTCGCAAGTATGAACAAAATGTGAACTCCTCACAAACCGTACACTGTCTGTACACACGCGGTATTTCAAAAAATCATTCGCCGCGCAGCAATGCGATCTCGGCGGGGATGTTCTCCGCGCGGAACACGGCTGTGCCTGCCACGGCAACGTCTGCACCGTTTTCGCGGCAGATGGGCGCGGTTTCACGGTTCACGCCGCCGTCCACCTCTAAGATGAGCTCCGGGCGCTTTGCACGCAGCGCGCGCAGCTTCTCCATTTGATCAGCCATGAACTTCTGGCCGCCGAAGCCCGGCTCCACCGTCATGACGAGCACCATATAAAGGCGGTCGAGGTACGGGTACAGGCACTCAACGGGCGTGCCCGGCTTTAAAGACAACGCCGGCTTTACGCCGTACTTTTCAATTTCGGTAATGGTTTCATCAATGTCGTCGTCGCACTCCACATGGAACGTGATGATCTCTGCGCCGGCCTCCGCAAACTGGCGGATATACTGCTTCGGGTGCGAGATCATGAGGTGCACGTCAAACGTAAGGTCGCTTAACGGACGCAGTGCCTTGACGACATCCGGGCCAAAGCTGATGTTCGGCACGAAATGACCGTCCATAATATCGAGGTGCAGCCAATCGGCCGCGCTGACGGACTTTGCGCACTCGCCCATGCGGGTAAAGTCGCTTGCGAGCATAGAAGGTGCAATTTTCATTTTACCACTTCTTTCTACGAGAAGAAATTTACGGATTTTGCGGTTAAAAGTTATCTTTTTCGTCGTCCTTTTCCTGCATTTTATTCATGGCGGCTTCCGCTTTCCAGCCTCTGCGGTTCAGAATAAAGAACACGATTGCCAGCACAACGAGAACGATGAACGTGAGCACTTTTAATACGGCGCCCGGTGTGCCCTGAAACACTTTCCAATCCGGGAAAAGCGAATCCAAAAGCCACCACACGCCAAGCACAAGGAAAAATCCGCCTGCAACGTAGAATATCTTATTCTCTTTCGACAGACGGAAAATCAAGATCAGTCCTGCAATAAGCCACATGGCAGCATATACATAACCCATGGTATCCTATCCTTTCTAAAGACATACGCCTTATCTTCTCTTTGTTGACCTGCTTTATTATAGCGGATAGTGCTCCAAAATACAAGGAAATCCGCAGAAAATACACAAAATATCGGAATTCTCACATTTTATAACCGAAAATTTTTCCTTCTTCTCCTTTTGCGGAGTAATGAAGAATTTACGCTCCCCGCAAAACGCAAAAAGGCTGCCGGCAAAAGCCGACAGCCAATTTCACTGATTATATTGAGATCAGATCAGCTCAATGATCGCCATCTCAGCTGCGTCGCCGCGGCGCGGCCCGAGCTTCGTGATGCGGGTGTAGCCGCCGTTACGGTCAGCATACTTCGGAGCGATTTCCTTGAACAGCTTGTTCGTGACGCTTTCCTTGGTGATGAAAGCCATGACGTTTCTTCTGTTTGCAAGGGTATCTTCCTTCGCGATTGTGATCATCTTTTCAGCAAGAGCGCGGACTTCCTGTGCTCTTGTTGCAGTTGTCTCGATCTTTCCGTTCTCGAAGAAGAACGTAACGAGGCCGCGCAGCATAGCCAGTCTATGTGCAGTGTCTCTTCCGAGTTTTCTTGTTCCCGGCATGATTGTCACTCCTATCGTTTGGTAATGGTAATTAAATTATTCATCGTCCTTGCGGAGGCTGTAGCCGAGCTGCGCAAGCTTCCAGATGACTTCTTCAAGCGACTTGCGGCCCAGGTTTCTGACCTTCATCATGTCTTCTTCGGACTTTGAAACAAGGTCTTCCACCGTGTTGATGCCGGCGCGCTTTAAGCAGTTGAAGGAACGGACGGAAAGGTCCAGCTCTTCAATCGTCATCTTGAGCACCTGTGCATCATCGCTGCCGCTCTTCTCTACGATGGTATCCATCGCCTTACCCTTTTCGGAAAGGTCAACGAAGAGGTTCAGCTGGTCTGTAAGGATCTTGGCAGCGAGCGACACCGCCTCTTGTGCGGTAATAACTCCGTTTGTCCATACCTCAAGGGTCAGCTTGTCGAAATCGATGCGCTGGCCTACACGGGCAGGCTCTACGTTAAAGTTAACCTTTAACACCGGTGTGTAAATAGAATCAACTGCCAATTCACCGATCACGCCCTGCGGCATATTCTGCTTGTTGCGTTCACCGGAAACATAGCCGCGGCCCTCATCGAGCACGATCTCCATGTACAGCTTTGCGCCTTCACCAAGCGTTGCAATGTGCAGGTCCGGGTTCAGGATCTCTACTTCGCTGTCGCACTTGATGGAATCTGCCGTTACGATGCAGGGGCCTTCAGCAGAAATCTCCACGGTTTTCGGGCCTTCGCAGTGCAACTTGGCAATGAGACCCTTGATGTTCAGAACGATTTCGGTGACATCTTCCTTAACACCCGGAATGGTGGAGAACTCGTGTACGACGCCGTCGATCTTGATCGACTTCGGGGCTACACCCGGCAGGCTGGAAAGAAGCACACGGCGCAGGCTGTTGCCCAGCGTAGTGCCGAAGCCGCGCTCCAGCGGCTCTACCATAAACCGGCCGTAAGTGTTATCGTTGGATAATTCCTCGGTCTCTATTCTCGGTCTTTGTATCATCTCAATCATTTGCGATCCTCCTTTACACATTTGACGTAATTCGTAAAACCCATAAAATAATGTTAAGTTTTACTGGATTACTTGGAGTACAACTCAACGATGAGATGCTCTTCTACCTCAAATTCAATGTCGCTGCGCTCCGGCATGCGAAGGATCTTGCCCTCAAGGGCTTCCTTGTTGCGCTCCATCCACTCGGGAGTGGTGACGAGCGGTGCGTCTGCGCCGGTGAGCTTGGAGAACTTCACGCTGCTACGGCTAGCTTCACGCACAGCAATGACGTCGCCCGGCTTCACAAGGTAAGACGGAATGTTGACCTTCTTGCCGTTCACGGTGAAGTGACCGTGGTTGACAAGCTGGCGTGCGTCGCGGCGGGTGGAAGCAAAGCCGAGACGGAACACGACGTTATCGAGACGACGCTCCAGCAGACGAAGCAGGTTTTCGCCCGTCATGCCGGTCTGACGCTCAGCCATATCAAAATAGCTTGCAAACTGGTGCTCCAGAACGCCGTAAATAAACTTCAGTTTCTGCTTCTCCTTGAGCTGAGTTGCATATTCAGACTGCTTTCTGCGCATACCGTTGCCCGGATTGCGGATGGTGGTCTTCTTGCTGTAACCCATAACGGCCGGAGAAATGCCCAGCGCTTTGCAGCGCTTTGCAATGGGCTGTCTGTTCTTAGCCATATTCTGTAACCTCCTAATCTGTTATACGCGTCTTCTCTTCGGCGGGCGGCATCCGTTGTGCGGGATCGGCGTTACGTCTTTGATCATGCTGACCTCAAGACCTGCCGACTGCAGTGCACGGATAGCGGCTTCACGGCCTGCGCCCGGGCCCTTAACATAGACTTCTACGCTCTTCATGCCATGCTCCATAGCAATCTTAGCCGCGGTCTCCGCAGCGGTCTGTGCTGCGAACGGCGTGGACTTTCTGGAACCACGGAAACCGAGTTCGCCGGCGCTTGCCCAGGATACCGCATTGCCCTGCGTATCAGTGATGGTTACGATCGTGTTGTTGAAGGTGGACTGGATATGTGCAGCGCCACGCTCAATATTCTTGCGCTCACGGCGTCTGCGGACTGCGGTTACTGCTTTCTTTCCGCCTTTTGTAGCTGCCATTTAAAATCCCTCCCGATTACTTCTTCTTGTTGGCCATGGTCTTTCTCGGACCCTTGCGCGTTCTTGCGTTGGTCTTAGAGCGCTGGCCTCTTACCGGCAGGCCCTTGCGGTGACGGACACCGCGGTAGCAGCCGATTTCAACGAGTCTCTTGATATCGAACGCAACATTACGGCGGAGGTCGCCCTCAACGGTGTAGTGGTGGTCGATATATTCTCTCAACTTTGTAGCGTCATCTTCAGAAAGATCTCTTACGCGGATGTCCGGATCAACGCCCGTAGCAGCGCAGATGTCCGACGCTGTCTTGCGGCCGATGCCGAAGATGTAGGTAAGAGCAATCTCGATTCTTTTGTCTCTGGGTAAATCAATACCAGCAATACGAGCCATGCTTATTGCACCTCCATAAATATTTCAGAGCCTCAGCCCTGGCGCTGCTTGTGCTTCGGGTTTTCACAGATGACCATGACTTTACCCTTGCGCTTGATGATCTTGCATTTTTCACACATCTTCTTAACAGAAGGTCTGACTTTCATTTGTGTGCCCTCCTTATGCGTTGTGGGGTCTTCAAATCTATTTTATCTTACTTGGAACGCCACGTAATGCGTCCCTTTGTCAGATCGTACGGGCTCATTTCCAGTGTGACCTTATCGCCCGGAAGGATGCGGATGAAATTTCATGCGCAGCTTGCCGGAGATGTGAGCCAGGATCATATGCCCGCCTGGGATCTCTACCTGGAACGTCGCGTTCGGCAGAGCTTCCTTTACGATTCCTTCTACTTCAATTACGTCCTGCTTTGACATTCTTGTCTCACCAATCCTTACATTTAAATGTTACGTTGTGTGCGCTCTGTATGCTGTGAGCGCCGTGCGTATTTGTCGATTGGTCGAAAGGCTCTCTTCGCTGTGCATCCGTCGCCTGTCGGGGCTAAATGCTATCAGGCTTTTTTCTTTTTTCCGGTGCTTCCATCCTGCGACGGTTTGCCGTCTGCCATGTAGGTCATACACGCCGTCCGTTTTCAGCATCCACCTGAAAATCGCCTTTATCATGACCTTTAAGCGACCGCATAATCTGTCCGCGTACACAGTCCATCTGACACCTCAATCCAGTGATGTGAGAATCACAGGGCCGTCGGGTGTAATGGCTATACTGTGTTCAAAGTGGGCGGCAAGCTTGCCGTCCTTCGTCACGGTGGTCCAGCCGTCTTTGAGAATTTTAACCTCGCAGCTGCCCTGCGTGACCATGGGCTCGATCGCGATCGTCATGCCCGGTAACAGGCGTACACCCCTGCCGGGGGTGCCGTAATTTGGAACACTGGGGTCTTCATGCAGCTTCGCACCTACGCCGTGGCCGACAAATTCCCGTACCACCGAGTAATTGCGAGCTTCGACATACTGCTGCACTGCGGAGCCGATATCGCCGATGCGGTTGCCCGGCACAGCCTTTTCAATCGCAAGGAACAGGCTCTCTCGGGTCGCATCCATCAGCTTCTGTGCTTCTTCGGAAACTTTGCCGCACGGGAAGGTCCATGCGTTGTCTCCGTTGAATCCCTCATAGATTGCGCCAACGTCAATGGAAACGATATCGCCCTCTTTGAGAATTTCGTGTGCTGAAGGTATGCCGTGGATAACCACATTATTTACCGAAATGCAGGCGCTCGCCGGAAAACCGCCATAACCGAGAAAGCTGGGCACGGCGCCCGCCTTCTCGATTGTTCTTCTGACGATCTTGTCCAGTTCGAGTGTAGAAACACCCGGACGGACCGCTTCACCGGCCTTCAGCAATGCTTCCTGCGAAATCTTTCCCGCGTCACGCATATAACGCAGTTCACGGGTCGTTTTCAGGTTAATCATGCTTACGCCTCTAATGCTTTGAGTGTGAGGGCGGTCGTATCGGCGACCTCCTCCTGACCTTCTACGATGTGCAGCTTGCCCTGCTTCTCGTAGTATTCCTTTAAGGGCTCGGTCTGCTCGTGATAGACGCGCAGGCGGTCCTTAACGGTATCCGGGTGGTCATCCTTGCGCTGAACAAGGGTGCCGCCGCAGTTCGTGCAGACGCCTTCCACTGCCGGCTTCTTGTAAAGCAGGTGGTAGGAAGAGCCGCACTTTTCGCAGACACGGCGTCCGGACATTCTCGTGACGATCTTCTCGTCGGGCACTTCGATATCGATGACCCGATCGATCACAACGCCGGAAGCGTCCAGAGCCTCGGCCTGCGGAATGGTTCTCGGGAAACCGTCGAGGATAAAACCGTTTTTGCAGTCTTCCTCTGCCAGACGGTCCTTGATGATACCGATGACGATCTCATCCGGGACAAGCTGGCCGGCATCCATAAAGGCTTTCGCCTTGAGGCCCATTTCCGTGCCGCTTTTCAGCGCCTCTCTCAGAATATTGCCCGTAGAAATGGCGGGTATTCCGAGATGTTTGCAGATAACTTCTGCCTGGGTGCCTTTACCGGCACCCGGTGCACCTAAAAGGATCAGCTTCATTGTTCATGACTCCTTTCGTATCTTATGCGCCCGGGGGCTTAATCAAGGAAGCCCTTGTAGTGACGCATCATCATCTGAGATTCGATCTGCTTTACAGTCTCCAGCGCAACGCCGACCATGATGATGACGGACGTGCCGCCCATGGAAAGGCCATACATGCCGGTGAGGTTGCTGTAAAGGATCGGCAGGATCGCAACGAACGCGAGGAAGATCGCGCCGATGAGCGTTATCTTGGAAAGGATCTTGCTGATGAACTCCGCCGTCGGACGGCCCGGACGGATGCCGGGGATCGTACCGTTATTGGTGCGGAGGTTGTTCGCCATTTCAATCGGGTTGTACTGGATCGTCATGTAGAAGTAAGCAAACACAACGATGAGCAGCAGGTACAGAACACTGTACAGCCAGCCGGTGGAGGAGAAGGCATTGAAGAAGCCCTTCCAGAAGCCGGTCGGTTCGCCGACAAAGAGGCGAATGGTGCTCGGAATGGAGAGGATCGCAGACGCGAAGATGACCGGCATAACACCGCTCATGGTCACTTTGATCGGCAGGAACGTGCTCTGACCGCCGTAAACCTTTCTGCCAACGACCTTCTTAGCATACTGCACCGGAATGCGGCGCTCGGAATCGTTCATGAAAACGATGACCCAAATGACCGCGAGGAAAAGGATGATGAACAGCGGTGCAAAGACAAAGTACTTACCGTAGCTCTCCGGAGACTGCATTGCAGCCGAGAAGTAGCTCCAGATCTGACCCATCGTAACCGGAAGACGTGCGACGATACCGGCAAACAAGATGATGGAAATGCCGTTGCCTACGCCCTTCTGGTTGATCTGCTCACCCATCCACATGATCAGCGCCGTGCCGGCGGTGAACGTGAGAACAATAATGATTGCAGTAAATACTGCGGAGAAACCTTCCTTGTACAGGGTAATGTTATTGTTTCTCAGGTAGAAATAATAAGCGGTACCCTGAATGAGGCCGAGACCCACCGTGGTGTATCTCGTAATGGCAGCAATTTTCTTTCTGCCTTCTTCGCCTTCCTTCGCCATGCGCTCCAAGGCGGGAATCGCCACCGTGAGGAGCTGAATGATGATGGAAGAGTTGATGTACGGGGTGATACCCATTGCAAACAGCGTTGCATTTGCGAACGCGCCGCCCGTTAACATATTGATATAACCCAGTGCAGTTTCATTGGCGCTTGCCATCAGCGTGTTGAGCGCGGAAACGTTCAGGAACGGTACCGGCACAACAGAGCCGAAACGGAAAGCAATGATGATCAAAAGCGTATACAGGAGTTTCTTACGGAGATCCGGGATCCTCCAAGCGTTTTTGAGTGTATTAAACACTTAGATCACCTCGGCCTTCCCACCTGCAGCCTCAATTTTCGCCTTGGCTGCTTCGGAGAAAGCGTTAGCCTTAACGGTAACCTTTTTGGTCAGCGCGCCATTGGAAAGAACCTTAACACCGTCGCATGCAGACTTGATGATGCCTGCTTCAACGAGTGCTGCCTGATCGACGACTGCGCCGTCTTCAAAGGCGTTGAGGGCGTTCAGGTTGATCGCAACGATCTCCTTAGCGAAGATATTGTTGAAACCTCTCTTCGGGATTCTTCTCTGCAGCGGCATCTGACCGCCTTCAAAACCGGGGCGGAAACCGTGGCCCGCTCTTGCCTTCTGACCTTTGTGGCCCTTACCGGCTGTTTTACCGTTGCCGGAGCCATGACCTCTGCCGATGCGCTTTGCGTCCTGCATTGCGCCCGGGGTAGCTCTGAGTTCATTGAGCTTCATTCAAACACACCTCCTTAGCCTTTGATAACCTCGACCAAATGAATGATCTTCTTGATTTTGCCCTCTGTTTGTGCATTATCGGGCTGAGTGGTTGTATCGCCGACCTTATGCAGGCCGAGCGCCTCGGCGGTTGCAATCTGGGGCTTTTTGCAGCCGATGAGGCTCTTTTTCAACGTAATCTTTACGTCTGCCATATTGCAAACCTCCTTACAGAATTTCACTTACGGACTTGCCGCGAACAGCTGCAACCTCTTCTGCGGTTCTCAGCTCGGAGAGACCGGCGAGAGTTGCGCGTACAACGTTGCACGGGTTGTTGGAACGCAGTGCCTTTGTACGGATGTCCTTGATGCCAACGCTTTCAACAACGGCACGAACCGGGCCGCCTGCGATAACGCCGGTACCGGGCGCTGCCGGCTTTAAGAGAACACGGCCTGCGCCGAATTCGCCGACGATCTCGTGCGGGATGGTGGAGCCGCGCAGAGCAACCTTCTGCAGGTTCTTCTTAGCGTCTTCAATGCCCTTGCGGATCGCGTCCGGAACTTCGCCGGACTTGCCGATGCCAAAGCCTACGATGCCGTTGCCGTCACCGACAACAACAAGAGCGGCGAACTTAAAGATACGGCCGCCTTTAACGGTCTTGGAAACGCGGTTGATAGCAACTACGCGCTCCTTCAGATCGAGTGTGGATGCGTCAATTTTCATAGCCAAAACAATATTCCTCCTTCTTAGAAGTTGAGGCCGCCCTCGCGGGCGCCGTCGGCCAGCTCTTTGACGCGGCCGTGGAAGATATAGCCGCCGCGGTCGAAGACCACATCGGTGATACCCTTTTCTGCTGCTCTTTCTGCGATCAGCTTGCCTACTGCGTGTGCTGCTTCTTTGTTTCCGCCGTTGCCGGTAAACGCCTTCTCAACCGAGGATGCTGCGCACAGTGTAACACCGTTCACATCATCGATGATCTGAGCGTAAATATGCATATTGGAGCGGAAAACATCGAGGCGCGGTCTTTCCGGTGTGCCGCTGATCTTGCCGCGAACTCTCTTGTGGCGGCGCAGTCTGGCTACGTTCTTATCTGCCTTACTAACCATTTTTATCTCACTCCTAACCTATTATTTACCCTTACCGGTCTTGCCTTCCTTGCGGCGAACAACCTCATCAATGTACTTGATGCCCTTGCCCTTGTACGGCTCCGGCGGTCTCTTCTCGCGGACTTCCGCTGCGAACTGGCCGACCTTCTGCTTGTCGATACCATTGATGATGATCTTGTTCGGAGCCGGAACTTCGATCTTGATCTCGTCCGTTTCCGGAACGATGACCTGATGCGAGAAACCGAGGTTCATAACCAGGTTTGTGCCCTGCTTCTGAACACGGTAGCCAACACCGTTGACTTCGAGCTCTTTCTTAAAGCCTTCCGTTACACCCACGATCATGTTGTGGATAAGGGTACGGGTGAGGCCGTGCAGAGAACGGTTCTCTTTGTCGTCGTTCGGACGTGTAACAACAATCTCAGCGCCCTCCACAGCGATGTTCATGCTCGGCTGGAACTTCTGAGTCAGCGTGCCCTTCGGGCCCTTGACCGTTACGCAGCTACCGTCTACCTTAACCTCGACGCCTGCGGGAATATTTATCGGTTTTCTTCCAATTCTGGACATGTTATTGCACCTCCCTGATTACCAAATGAACGCGAGAACTTCGCCGCCGATGTTCATCTTTCTTGCCTCGCGGTCGGTCATAACGCCCTTAGAGGTGGAGATGATGGCGGTGCCGAGGCCCTTCATGACCTTCGGCAGCTCTGCTGCGTTGGAATAGATGCGGAGACCCGGCTTAGAGACTCTCTTGAGGCCCTTGATTGCCGGCACGCCGCCTTCAACATACTTCAGTGTTACGGTGATGACGCCCTGTTTGCCGTCCTCGGTAACCGTAAAGCTCTTGACATAACCTTCGTCAACAAGAATCTGGCAAATAGCCTTCTTCATGTTAGAAGCAGGGATGTCAACAGTGTCATGCTTCGCAGACTGAGCGTTGCGGATACGGGTAAGCAGGTCAGCGATTGTATCTGTAATCTGCATGATTTATTAACCTCCTATAAAGCTTTTACCAGCTTGCTTTCTTAACACCCGGGATCTGGCCCTTATAAGCCAGCTCACGGAAGCAGATACGGCAGATGCCGAACTTGCGAAGGTAGGCATGCGGCCTGCCACAGATCTTGCATCTGTTATATTCGCGCGTAGAGAACTTCTGCTCTCTCTGCTGCTTGAGTTTCATTGAAGTCTTGGCCACAGTATTCCCTCCTTACTTTTCAAACGGAGCGCCCATGAGCTTCAGGAGCTCGCGGCCCTCTTCATCGGTATTTGCCGTCGTAACGAAGCACACATCCATGCCGCGGACCTTGTCGATCTTATCGTACTCGATCTCAGGGAAGATGAGCTGCTCTTTGATACCCAGGCTGTAATTGCCTCTGCCGTCGAAGGAGTTGGGGTTGATGCCGCGGAAGTCACGCACGCGCGGAAGCGCTACGTTGAACAGGCGGTCCATGAACTCCCACATCTTCTCGCCGCGCAGCGTTACCTTAACGCCGATCGGCATGCCTTCACGGAGCTTGAAGTTTGCAACGGACTTCTTAGCTCTGCAAACGATGGGCTTCTGGCCGGTGATCGTCGCGAGGTCGCCGGAAATGGAATCGATGACCTTCGCGTTGTCTTTTGCCTCGCCGGCGCCGACATTGATCACAATTTTATCGAGCTTCGGGATCTGCATAACGCTCTTGTAGCCGAACTTCGTCATGAGAGCGGGTGCGACCTCTGCTTTGTAAAAATCATTCAGTCTTGCCATTTTATTCCCTCCAGATTAAAGCGACTCGCCGCATTTTTTGCAAATGCGCTCTTTTGTGCCATCCTCAAGCACTTTGTGGGTGACACGGGTCGGCTTGCCGCAGCGGGGGCAAACAACCTGGACCTTGCAGGCGTAGATCGCGGACTCTGCCTTGATGATGCCGCCGGCCTCGCCCATCTTGCGGGGCTTTACGTGCTTAGAGACAATGTTGGCATTCTCTACGATGACCTTGCCCTCTTTCGGGGAAACAGCCATGATCTTGCCCTTCTTGCCGCGGTCTTTACCGCTGAGGATAACGACGGTGTCACCGGTTTTAACATGAACTTTACTCATTTCAGGACACCTCCAATTAAAGAACTTCCGGGGCGAGGGACAGAATCTTCATGTATTCCTTGTCGCGCAGTTCGCGAGCGACCGGCCCGAAGATACGTGTGCCTCTGGGGTTTTTATCATCACGGATGATGACGGCTGCGTTTTCGTCGAAACGAATGTAGGTGCCGTCTTCGCGGCGAACGCCGGATGCGGATCTTACGATAACCGCCTTAACTACGTCGCCCTTCTTAACAACTCCGCCGGGTGCTGCCTTTTTAACAGATGCTACCACGACGTCGCCGATATTTGCATACCTCCGGCCTGTACCACCGAGAACGCGGATGCACATAAGCTCCTTCGCTCCTGTGTTGTCGGCCACCTTG
>ENA-OQHN01000049-OQHN01000049.1-human-gut-metagenome-genome-assembly--contig:-NODE-49-length-47248-cov-26.333100_pt1 | contig 47248 bp, 54 predicted proteins | sample MGYA00242564_ERZ504721 | MGnify/ENA primary metagenome ERZ504721 (study PRJEB26092, sample SAMD00036212) | human gut metagenome | host: Homo sapiens | study: EMG produced TPA metagenomics assembly of...
GTAATCGTCGAAAGCGGGGATAGGAATCGCCCCACCATTTCATCGCTAGTCGGATATGCGACTGGACAGCAAGAGCATACATAATCAATCGAATTACTGAGCTTCTTGTCTTTCATGGGAGTATCTCCTTCCGATTTGCAGGACGCTCTTCATCCCGCTTTTTAAATATAGTATAGGGGAAATGGGTAGAAATACAAGATCTAGCTGGGAAAATGGGACAAAAAAAGGCGACCGTTACCGATCGCCTTGAGTTGCTGAACTATGCGCCGAATAGGTCGCGGTAGCTCTCGTCGCTCCACTCCCCAATCGAATCATCGCAGCTATCATCAAGCTCGGTTTCGAGCGTATACTCGCCCCAGTTCTCGAAGTCATTCCAGAAAGCGTCGCTTTCGATAATCTTGCCCAAACGCTCCAGGGCATCATTCTCGTCCTTGCCCTCAACGACGAACAGACCTTCACGATGCTCGGTGACCTTGATTGTAAAGTTCTTCATGGGGGTATCTCCCTTCGGGTTTTGCGGGATGCCCTTCATCCCACTTGTTAGATATAGTATAGTTGAATATGGGCAGGGATGCAAGATCCAACTGGGAAATCGTTCAGAAAAAAGGCGGCCGCGAGACCGCCTTTTGTGTGAAATGAAGTTATTCCAGACCCCAAACGCACTCCTCACCGAGTTTTTTAAGCATCTTACGGGTTAAGTCGTCCTTTGCGTAATCGAGTGCGCCGTGGATCTCCGAATTACCGTATCCAGGCTGCTGGCAGGCCTGATACTCGTAGCACTCGATGCAGCCGTACTTCTCGCCGAGAGTGAAGGGCTTCCCGTCCTGCTTCTGCGTGAGCTTGAACTCATGGGCGCGGGTATGCTTGCCGTAGTACTCGTTGACGGAAGCGTAATTGGCATCGAGAAGCATCTGCCCGACAATCTGGCCGCAAGTCGCGGGGTTGTACTTGACGCCCGACTCCTCGTCCTTCAAGCTCGCCGGCTCGAAATCGGTGTCTGCCATTGCGGCGACGATTGCGGAAATCGTGAGATCGGAAACGACGTAGCAGCTCATTTAAGTACCTCCAAAAGGGTCTGCGGGATGCCCTTCATCCCGCTTGTTGACATATAGTATAGTTGAATATAGAGTGAAAAACAAGATCGATTTCGAAAAATGGCATGAAATAAAGCGGCACGGAAACCGTTTATCAAAGTACGATTTATTCGCTATCACGCAGCGATTTCAAAACCAAATCTCGAGCCTCTCCCTCGAGTTCCCTATCCGCGACCTTTCGAAAATATTCGGTAGCATGATCGCAGCATGTGCGCTTTTCGCCTGATGATAGTTCATCCCACTCGCTCTTATATTCATCCTCGGCGCGGTCGGTCAGATAATAATTAAAACCCTCGGTTCCAACCAACGCCGACAATGCCTCCTCGACCTGTGCCCCCTCGTCAACATCGAGCTCGAAGTACCAAGAACGAGTTTCAGTGAACTTAAAGACTTTCTTCATGCCTGTTTCCTTTCCAATACAAGGCGTTCATGGAGATGGATGAGCGCCCACTAAACCAGATGCCCTTTAAAACTCCTGTATCTGCGAGAGGTCGATTAGGGTGTCCAAGACGCCGATCTGGTCTTCCAGAATATCCAAGTCATGCTCCACCTTCTGGAATATATACTCCCCAAAATCACAGTCCTTGGAGTGCAACCTGACCTCAAGCAAAAGCCCGATTCTCTCCATGGCCAGACGCATCCGCTCGTAGTTCACAAGGATGCGATCTCGAAAAACGCCCTCCTCAGGTTCCTCAAGCACTTTAATCTTACCGATCATGCGATGCGCCTCGTGGTTCAAGCCTCGAACCCTGGCAATCGTCTCGATTTCCTTTCGATTAGGTTGCATCATATCCTCCTTTTACCCGTGTGCGCCAGAGCGCACACGGCCTTCAATCTACTCGTCGGTTCCGAACATCAAGGCACCGATACCTGCGGTGTAGTGGGAATCGAACCAGCGCCAGACACCTTCGACTAGCGGTTCGCCCTGCTCGAAGATGAACCAATCCGTCCCCAAAACGCCGTCCAGCTCGTCAGGGGTGTAGTCAATCGGAACGTTTCCCAGCTCGCGCCATTTGCGCTCGAGAAGCTCATCCGTGTAGGCAGTCATTGGGTACCTCTAAAAGGGTTTGCGGGATGCCTTTCATCCCGCTTATTGACATATAGCATAGTTGAGTATGAGCAGGGAAGCAAGATCGGTCAAGGTAAAAGACACGAAAAAAGGCGATCTCGCGACCGCCTTTTGTTCGGAGCTAGCTGTTATCCTTGAGGACCTCCACAGCATCGTAGATGATGGCCGAAATATAATTGCCGAATCCGGTCATCTGATTGCCATGGAAACAATGCCTCGGCAGGCGCTCGAGGTGCGCGGCGAGGCATTCAAGGTTCTCGATTTCATTCGCGCGAATGAGACGCTTCTCGGCTTTAGACAAGGATTCTTCGAATTCAAGGTTCTTGTCCCTCATGAGCGTGTCGAGATTATAGCCTTCACCGGGCTGGCTCGCCAAATATTCAGCCGCTTCCTTGCATTCCTTTGCAACCTCATCCAGGCTCATCATTTCCTCAGTCATTGTTGTTTCCTTTCTCTGTAGGGTAATAGTCGATAAGGTAGGGAGCGCCGTTGCACTCCCCCTGTCGGCGGTTACAGACAGCGGTAGGCTTTGACTACTTGGCTGGCGCACTCGATGCCGTATGCGGCAATAGCCCAAGAGATGGGCAATACGATGCAGTTCAGATAGAGGTAGTAGAACTGGCTGAACCATGCACCGAAAGCAAACGCCGCCGCGCCGATCAGCGCCATGACAATCCTCGGGAAGTAGAAGAGGAAGTCATCCAATTTGCGATCCATAGGGTATCTCCCTTCCGGGTGTGCGGAACGCCTTTCGTTCCGCTTGATGACATATAGTATAGTTGAATGTTGGCGAGGATACAAGATCAAAATGAGAATAATAACAAAGAGATTTACGAAAAGGGCATCCATTAAAGGATGCCCTTTTGAGTATGACTAAATGTCAAACTATATGTCTCAAAGGAGGCCGATACGGTTCCAAGGCAGGTAGCGCATGACGCAGATGCCTATCACGCTGTCCTCTGATATCGGGCCGAAATAGCGGGAATCTGCGGAATTCTCCCTGTTGTCGCCCATGACCCAAATCTCGCCCTCGGGAACCTTATAGGGGTAGGATATATGCTTGCCCTTTCCAAGGTACAGCGGATAGGAATCGCCCTTCGCGTAATCCTCCGTGATTTTCTTCCCATCGATATATACCGATCCGTTTTTCATATCGACCGTCTGTCCGGCGCAGGCGACAACACGCTTACATAGGACGTCTTTCTCGGAGCCCTTTTCGGGGTTCTCGAAGACGATAACGTCCCCCGCAGAGGCGGTTTCACCCAACTCCAGGGTAATCTTCTCAGCTAGCACGCTATCGCCGACTCGAAGCGTATCGCACATCGATTCGGTGGGGATGCTGAACGGCTCAATAACGAACGACCTTATCAGTAGAACCGTGCCGATAGCCGCTAGGATTATCGCGGCGTAGATAACGGCGCCCCATGGAATAGGTAGGCGCGTCTCGTTTCCGGGCTCTTCCAAAACAACCACCTAGTCCATAAGGCCTTTCATGCCGATTGCAGTCAAGCCGCCTGAGCCCGTGCTTTGCTTTAAGGCGCTCTGAACCACCTGTTTTTCATTGAGGTAGCTGGCCGAGTCGGCCGGGCTGTGACCGCAATCGTCCTCAACATCCGATTCATGGAAATAGACATACGTTCTCCGAGCCATGACCGAAGGATGCATCCTATATCCAACGGCCTTCGCTTTTGGCGCGAAACCGCGATTGAGCCACTGGTTCAGCGTGCGGAAGCTCGCCCCCAGGTCAGCAGGAAGGTGGTTCTTGATCGGGAGCTCATCCTCCGCATTGGCAGTCACGTCGCGCCCCATAAAAGTCACCGTTGTGTACATGTATGAATCTCCGTTCTGAAATCAAATCAATTTACTTTCGTCGCTTCGCCCGTGGCGTAATCAATCCTGTAGCCAGGCTGAACGTTATAGCAGTAGACATCGAAATCGATGCTCTTGCCCTTATCCGCCAAGGAGTACGCCTGGATGCGGACACCGCGGGCAACCAATTCGCCGTCACGGAAATCGGGGGTCACCTTGTAGTAAACGCGACCGCCGCCGGCAAAGATAAAGTCGCACACCTGCATCTCATAGGGCAGCATGCCCTCGATGTTCATATAGCGGGTTCCCGTGATTAGGTTGCGCTTCTCGGCGTTCATGCCAGACAGGCACCAGGCTACCAAGTGGCAGCGATTGTACAGATACTTGCCATCAAGGGAATCGTCGCGAACCGTGTGCCAACCGGAGGGCCTCACCATTCCGATTGAGCCACGCTTCTCCCCTCGTGCGGGAGCCGTCTCAAGAGACACAACCATCTCGACTGAGCCGCAGCGGCCACTCGAATCGAGATCTGGGAGAATCGGATCAGTAGGTGCCGTTTTAGGTGACAAACCACTCGTATCCGAAAGCGTTACAGACGGGTTACCGGTGTAGCCAGGAATCGAAATCGGCTGGCTTGCGGTCGAGGTTGCATCAGAAGAATGGGGAGCCGTGACAAACTGATTGGCAGCGGAGACACCGAAGAATCCAGCGCCTTGAGCCAAAAACGAGGTGCCTACGGCAAAGAAGAGCGCGATGCCGAACTCTAGCAGTTGCCTGACTTTCGCATTGGAGATTTTCACGGGCGGCTCTTTTCGGTATGTCGGGTCATTTGTCTCGCATCCTTTCGTATCCAAGTACGGATGCGTCTCCCCGACCGATCGGTCAGCCCTTCGGCAAGTTCAGCCCTGCCTATAATCTAGCGCAGACCGAGAGGTTTTGCCGAGCTGCGCTTGTTCTTCTCCTGTCCGATGCGTCTTGGGGAAACGCATTAACTGACGTTGATTTTAGCACAGGAAAACGACGCGCCGTCAGTTTCCGTTGGATATAACGGTCTGGCGATAAGACATACCTATGAAATCATGTGGCATAAATGCCATGGCGAGGGTCAATCCTGATAATCCTAATAGGGTTGTCGAACTCTTTTGCAAGGGCGAAGCTCTGGGCGGTGCCTTTGCTGTGTCCGTCCCAAAAGGCGATAACGCCTCGCTCGGGAAAGGTCGAGATGTAGGCATGCATCTCGCGGTTCCTTACGTAACCTGCTCGTTTCCCATATCGGGACCAATCGGCAGGGAAAATCTGCAACGGGTAGCCGTTGCTATGGGCGTAGCGCTCGGCCAGAGCGTCGGTACCCGAGCAGCCGCCCGAGACAATCTCGATATCGGTCTTGCCGGCGAGCAGGGCATCGCATTTCGCCTTGAATGAGGCGTAATCGGTATATCCCCTGCTTCCGACTATCAGGCAATGGAATGTCATTTGGAAACAGCCTTCCTTATGGGATTGCGGGACGGAAGACGTCCCGCTTCAGACATATAGTATATTTGCATACGGGCATGGAAACAAGATCAATGCGGCAAAAGAACATCAAAAAAGGCGATCTCGCGACCGCCTTAGAAAAACGCCCGATCACGCTGCCGGCGCACTAAGAGAAATCATACTCACCCTGGGTGATGCTACCTTGCGGGACGTGTATTCGTGTCTCCTGCCTGCTGAAAGACAACTGATCGCGCGACCATTCGCCAACTATGGGCAATGCATAGTTTAAACGGACGATTTCATAGCTATTGACCGTCTCGACTCTCGCAAGAACCGCGCCGAAATCAACGCGGTGGTCATCGTCCACCCAGACCTCGGACGCCACCAGCGAGTACTCATGGCGCAGGCGGGCCAATACGCGCTCGGACAGATAGCTCGTGATGTTATCGCGTTGTCTCATTCCATGCCTCCCAATCCGTTTAAAAACCGGCGGGGCCGGTATATCGCGTATTCCAAGTTTTCAGGGCGGCAATACAGGCGTTGTATTCATCCTCGCCCTCGATAATCGATTTGCGCTGGGGACCGTCTATCTCGGCGGTGCAACCTCGACATTTGCAGGTGGCAGATGAAAAGTAGAGCGTAGTTACGCCCTCGACATACGAGGTGGCTCCCTGTCCGTAGGGATAGATAGTCACCTGCCTGCTACCGCAGAACGGACAGGCTTTAGCATCGTCAACATCCATATAGGAAGTGTTCTGGCATCCGATGAAGTCCGTCCGCTTCAGCTTGTACTTACGCGCCGGCATCGTTTGCGTCCTTGTAAGTCATGGGAGCGGAGTCATTAGGGCAGCGGGTATCCCATGCCCGCTGCAACTGCTCTAGTGAATCATAGCCGCCCATCTCGATCGGACATTTGGCGGCGACGGCTCGTTCGAAATTGGTATGCTCGATTTCCCAGCACGGAGCCCCGTCCAGCCATGGGGACCAACGGGGCGCCACCGTGCCGCCGCAGAAGGGGCAAGTCTTGAGCTTTAGGGCGTTTCGGCGCTCGCGAAGCTCCTCGGACTCCATGCGGGGAAAAGGATCAATCGGATTTGAATTCGGTTCCATTCGGATACTGCTTTCTATAGGGGGGATGGCTATCAACTTGCGTCCCAACGCACGTCGTCCCAGTGAGCGAAGCGGCGCGGCGGGGTCGGCATGCGTGCGATTAGATGTTGAAAACGGCTCCGCAGCCCAGGCAGTATGCGGCGAAGCGGGTGTGATATGGGATGCCGGTACCGCAACTCGAGCAGGAGGAATGTCCGTTTTTCGACACGATGGTCGCCGTCGGGCGGGCGATATACGCTGCAAGCAGTTCGTAGCAACTGCGTTGGCTCATGGGGTCGAAATCGTCGTCGCAGGTCTCCTGCAGGATATCCTCAAGGGGACGAGGCGCGGAACTCGATTCGGATTCCTCTTTGAGGACCTCTGCAAGTTCAAATCGGTCGCTATCGGAAATATCGACAGCAGTCAGCTGACTCATATCGGATCACGAATCTTTTTTAGGGGTAGGAAAATTCGCCGGTATGCTCAGCGCGGCGGGCTCTATGGCGTGTCGAAGACCATTGTCTGTAGGGAGGGTGAAAAGGGGGTGTGGGGAGTAATGGAATTCAACAGAGTCCGTCGCGCCGAGCATGCCGGCAGCTATATGACGAGGGGGCTGCGGCGCCGTCTTCCACTCAGGCACGTGTCACATAAAGGAAGGAAAGGAGTCAAACAAATGGGGTGTCGGGAAAGCGTGAGACCCGACCCATGAAATAGAATCGATCAAATACGAGGAAGACGACGCCGCAGCCCCTTCGCCAGCCAAGGACAAAGGAGCAGGGCCATGGCGGCAGCATAGACTGATATGACCGCCGCGAAATACACGAGCACCGCAAATGAGAGCATGGCTTAACCCTTGGATGCGGGGAGATGGTCGATGATGTAGTCTCGCTGGCGGCAACCGAGGCCCTTGACTCGACGATTCGGGGCGATGCCAGCTTGGGCCATGAGCTGGGTCGCCTTCGCCTTGCCGATGCCTGGGACGGCGATCAGCAGGCGAACCACGGGAATGCGCCAGCATTTGGGGTCGGCCGAAGCCTGCTCAAAGGTGACGGAACCCTGTCGGACCAAATCGAGTAAGGCCTTGCGCTCTTTTCGGACGGCTGTGGCCTTCTCAAGGTTCTCACGGCGCTGTTCATCGGTCATGACGGGCAGCTTGTTTGCAGAATCGGACATAGGGTCACTCGCTTTCATCTTCGAATAGGTCTTCGTATTGCTCGGGGGTCAGCTCGCAGATAAACGCCTTCATCTCGGAGCGGTCCTTGCTGGAGACGGTGATAAAGGCATAGAAAGGAATTCCGGAATCATCGGGGTTGGAAGCGGTCGCCACCGCGAGCAGCTGACCTGCGTGCCGCAGGGTCTTGGCGAGCGTCTTCATGCCCTTCGGAATGAGAGCGTCTTTGGGTTCCAAGACCCGCTTGACCTGCCAATCCCGAAGCGAGGTTCCGGTAATATCCTCAATCTCGTCCATTTAAATTCCTTCCCTATCGAGTTCATCGAGTGCTTGGATGACGATATCGGTCGCTATCGCCCAAAGATCGCGCATGCGGATGTGGTGGGTGACGGCTGCGACCTTCATGCGGTCTACCGCCTTGGAATCAATCTTGAAGGAGACCTGCGTCTGGCGCGGGAAGTCAGCCGCAGCGTATTCCTTCGAGTACGCGGCCTTGATCGCCGCCGCCATTCCCTTTACGCATTCATCGCCAAAGGGATAGGGGCCTGTCGATTTGGCAGTTTCCGCAGAGCGCACGGACGGACTCCCCGAACGCCGGCTCAGCATGGCACGCTTCGCGTCGGCCGTGAGATCCATGCGGTTCTTTGATGGTGCGCCCATGGCTATTCGCCGCCCAGATATTCGTCAACGAACTTGCGGAACTCGGCCACGGCGGCATCGTTGGGGCGGAAGCCGAACAGCGGCTCCTTGTTGTTCGCCGCGTCCTCAATCGCCTTGTGCTTCATCGGGCGCGCCGCGTAGAGCTTCGTGTGGCCGAGCTCGGCGATCGCGGGAAGCTGTTCGTCGGCGGCGCGGGATGCGACCTCGTCCTTGCTGTACTTGTTGAGCAGGATGCCGTCGATATTGAGGTCGGGGTTGAACGCATAGTCGGCTTTGATGGACTCGACGAGGTCGTAGACGTTGCCAAAACCGTTAATCGAGAACATCGACGGCTCGGTTACGATAACCACGTCATCTGCCGCGACGAGGGCGTTCAAGGTAGAAAGACCGAGGGACGGGGGGCAATCGATAACGATGTAGTCGTAGACGTCCATCGCAGGCTCCAAGGCCCGCTTCAGGCGAAACTCTCGACCGAGGCCTTGGGAGAGGACCGAATCGAGATCCTTCATCGTGATGTCGCCAGCGATGATGTCGCAACCTTCCATGAACTGGACGCAATCAGAGAGGGATGTCTTGGGCTTCTCGAGCAGATTGAAGACCGTGGGGACGGCAGGAGCGGTCTCGGCCTTCATCCAAGTCGTGATGTTCGCCTGGGCATCCATATCGATCAGAAGAACGTTAAACCCGCGCTCGGCCATGCCCTCGCAGAGGGCCTTGCTCGCGGTGGTTTTCCCGACCCCGCCCTTGTTGTTGATTACTGCAATCGTCCTTGCGACCTGCGCCACGCCATCGGCACCCATCATCGGACTCCCTTCGGTTTCGTGCGACCCCGAACGGAATTACAGACATAGATAGCCTCGGTAACGGGCGGCGTACCGTCCGTTACCTTGCGATATTTATAGATGTCGCTTAGTCATCTTCCTGTCCGTCATCCAGCGCTTGGGGCACGCTTTTGACTTAACTATATGATAACAGCCTATCGGCATAATGCAAGCATTATCTGAGGATTATCGGTGCGTCGTTAGTATTTGCGTGGGATGGGTCCAATCGGCAAAGAAAAGCCCCCGCAACCGTCTGGGTTGCGGGGGAAGAAAATCAGCTGCGGAGCCACATAGCCCTTGAGCTAGAAAAATATGAGCCAGACCGTTCCTAAAAGCAGGGAAACATATCCTGCGGTCGACACAAGGAGATCTAAGATGGCAAGGACGGTTACCGTGTTGATCTGGGCGGTACCGCAGGGAGCCAAGCTCGTAGCGAAACCGAACAAGGGATAGATCGCGGAGACTAGGCATATCGATTCGAGACCTGCCGCCAACAGGGGATTCACCCCCGCCAGCTCCCTCGGATAGAACAAGCCCATCAGGACGGAATCCACCACCAGCGCCGCCCAAATCAGGAACACGCCGACCTTAAATGCCTTGGTGTCCTCGACCAATGCCAGGGGCATCATGCAGCCGAAGAAATCGAGCAGCAAGGCCGAGGCGATCAGCGGGACGACCATCACTCCACCGAGTTCTCGGCGGAGTCGGCATCGATATCGGGGTTCGAGAGCAGGCCGTTCAGCAGGGACGGCAGGTCGATTCCCGTGCTGTCCTTCAGGCCAGATGCGACCTGGTCGACAATCGAGGTGGTCTCCTTTACGAGCTTCTGGGCGTTGCCCGAGCCGTACATCTTGATGGAGTCGACGGCTGTCAGCGGCTTCGCGACCTGCTCGGCCACCTGGGGCATGATGTCGATGTAGCGGTTGGCGAGCAGATAGGGGTTCTCCATGCCGTTGTAGGCCTGCGCCTGCGCCTTCACGCCGGCCGCGATGCCCTCTCCCCTGCTCTTCTCGGATGCGCCGTCAGCCTCGCCCTTCAGGCGCGTGGCCTCGGCCTCGGCGGTTGCCTTCGCCTTGATGCCCTCAGCGTCCTTCTGAGCGGAATACAGCTCGGCATCAGAGGCGTTCTGACGCTCGATGCGGGCGGCCTCCGCCTGCTTCGTGCGCTTGTAGAGATCGGCTTCGGCCGCCTGCTCTGCGGCGTAGCGGTCGGCCTCGGCCTGCTTCTTCACGGTCGCGTTCAGCTCGCGCTCCCTCACGTCCGCCTGACGCTCGGCGAGCTCGACCTTCTTGGTCTCCGCGGCGATCTCGGCTTCCTGCTGGGCGATGTAGAGCTCGCGCTGTTTCTCGGCCGTGACGGTTGCTTTCACCATATCGGCCTCGGCCTTTGCCTTGTCGGCCTGCTTCTTGAGGTCGGCCTGCTTCAAGTCGAGCTGATTCTGGCGGATGGCGACCTCCTCGGCCGCCTTGATCTGCGCCAGCTCGGCTTCCTTTTTAATCTCGGCAGCCTGATCGGCGCCCATGGAACGGATGATGCCCTGGGAATCGGAGAAGTCCTGTACGTTGAAGGTGCGCAGCTCGAGGCCCAAATTGGCGAGGTCGTCCTTGGAGCCGTCGAAGACCTTGGCGTTGAAGCTCTCGCGGTCACGCATGAGCTCCTTCAAATCCATCTGGCCGATGACCTCACGCATCTTGCCAAGCATGACCTCGGTGACCTGTCGGGTCATCTCCTCCTTATCCATGTTCAAGTAGTTCTTGGAGGCGGTCTCGATTAGCTCGGGGGTCTGGCCGATCTGGAAGTTGGCGACCGCGCAGGCATGGATGAGAATCGCATCCTGAGTGGGGATCTCATTCTCGGTGGTCAGCTGCACCTGCACGGCACCGAGGGAGAGGGTGTCGACGCGCTGGAGGAGCGGGATAACGAAGGTGCCCTTGCCGGAGACGCTGCGCATCTTACCGGCACCGGAGACGATCATGAGCTTGTCCGGCGGGCATTTGCGCCAGCAACTCTCGAACACCATCGCCACGACCAAGATGCCGACGATGATGGGGAGCAGGCCGAAGATTACAGATTCGAAGAGCATGCAGCTTCCTTTCTTTAAGGGCGGTCCTGTCAGGGCCGCCCGGTGATAAACAGTTGCTTGTGAGGGGAATTACGTCAAAAACTGAATCAGACGTGCGAGCATCACGAAAAGCATGGCGATGCAGGCGAAAACACCGAGAGCGAGCGAGAAGGTCCATACACCGTGCAGGATCTCGACCTGCTCGGAGCGGCTCAAGTTATTGAACCCGCCGCCGTATCGCGTCCAAATATCGCGAAGTATGTTGATGATGTGCATTTAGCACTCCTGTGAAACTAGAAGGAATTCGAGGTCAGGTCGTTCAGAACCACGAGAAGTGTGACCATACATGCGAGGACGCCACCAAGGAGAACGAGAATCTCTGCGCTATGTATGAACTCGTCCAGCTCGTAAGGGCTCAGACTCTTGAACCAGCCGCCGTATCTCGTCCAAATATCGCGAAGTTTCTCGATAACGCGCATCTATCGCTCCTGTGAAGCTAGAAGGTGTTCGGGCTCAGAATGCTTCACGATTATTCGCCGTCCGCGCTCATGTTTGTGAGCAACTGGTGGGTCCAAAACCACTGCCAGTAGGCATTGTTCTGGCGTTCAGCCGCCTGGGATTTGGCAGAATCTGCTTGGTCGTTGTCGGCCTGCTCTTGGGCCTCGTCGGCTTTCACGGAATCGGAATCGGTCAGTTCGATCGGGAAGTCCGCACCGACCGCTGCGGCGTTGTACTCGGCTAGGGAAACCTCATGGTCTGCCTGGTGGCTACCGTTTCGGACGGTGACGTAGTAGCTCTTGCCGAAGCCGGTCGAGTCGATATATTTGCCCTCGATGGTTCCCGTCTGCGTCAGCTCGACGTCAGGCGAATCGCGTCCGTTCCGAAAGCCACCGTTGTCCAGATACGTCATGATGAGAAATGCAAGCGCCGTAATCAGCACGATAGCAAATAGGATGAATTCGATTGCCGCCTGCCCGCTTGCCGAATTCTTATTGAACCGCAATGAACCCACGTCCCTAGAAAGGGATATCGTCATCGTAGGGATCGACGACGGGAGGCATCGGGGCTTGCGGGGCGGGAGCCTGCGCGGGCTGGGCTGCGGACTGTCGAGTTGCCAAGAACTCGATGTTAGCGACAATCAAATCGAGTTTGGAATGGCGCTGACCGTCCTTGTCCCATGTCGAGTAACGGAGCTCGCCTGCGATTGCGACTTTCTGGCCCTTCGCGAGATAGCGCGACAGGGCTTCGGCACGCTTGCCGAAGATGGTGCAGTCGATGAAGTTGCCCCTTTCGTCCCACTCACCGGTCTGCCTGTTGCGCACCGAGGTGTTGAACGCCAGGGTGAACGATAGGAGTTGTGTACCGCCTGCGGTCATGCGCAACTCGGGAGGTCGCGTCAGGCGGCCGGTCAGGGAAACGTTGTTGATATCGGACATGTCGGTTCCTCTCTCGAAACGCTAATCGATAAGGTCTGCGATGAAATTCGCACGCTTCGCGCGACTCGCATGGCTTTGCGGGCGGCTGTGGGATGCCTCAATTCGGCGCACCGCGGTGGAGATCTGGTCGGATATACAGGTTCCGCTCGAGATATCGGCATAGCGGACGCTTACAACGAGGCCGCGCTTGTGGCCGCTCACTCGCCGACCGATGAAAAATGCGGGGTATGCTTGGGCAATCTCCATGCGCACGGTTTCCATGCCGCGTGCCTTGAACGGGGACGGCATAGCGACATCCACGACCTCGCCTACCAGCGACTGAACCGCCTCGTGGACGAAAGTGCCGTCATCGTGCGGCTCGTCCTCGAAGTAGAACATTCGGCTTCCTATAGGTTTTTCGCTTCGCAAAAGGGCGGAGGCGGATTTGGATCCGCCTCCTTCACTCAGAGTGTTCATATCGTCATCCTATCTGTCCGTCAGGTCGTTTGGGGTGCGGCCTGACAGCTAGGATACTAACATAGTTAACGGTGCGCCGTTATATGTTTCCTGTGTTATCGGCGGACGGTATGCAATTGCGGACATCTGGGGCCGTTTTAGGACATTTTTGGGCTGTTTTAGGACATTGTCCGGGAATGTCCGTAAATGTCCGAAGTGGTGACAGGGCTTTCGATTCGAGAGTGCGTCTGTGCCTTGCGGTGGAGACGGACAGGACGCCATTGAAGCTCGCGATGGACGCGTTGATGACCTCCGGTGGCAGTTCTTGCGATTCCACAGACGAGCAGAGGGACTTGAGGTGCCTGCGGTAGCGGATTAGGGTGACCCGCGCGAGCCTGCGGCAAGGATGACCATCAGGACAAGAGAATCGGATTTTGAGAAACGCCAATTCCCGATCAAGGCGAGAAGAGAAGCAGGCCTTTGCATTCGGCTGAAGCCCAAGGGACTCAAGGCTCGCTAAGAAGAGATGGCGGATGTGCGGCAAGTCTTTTTCAGAGCAAAAAATGTAGCCATCATCCATATAGCGACCCGCCCCGCCTTGCCCGAGAAGCTCGTGGAAGGCATGATCCAACCTGTTCAGATAGGCAATCGCCGCAAGCTGGTTCACCTGGTTGCCCAATGTCAGGAAATCCGATTCGCGGCTATAGAGGGCGGCGATATCGAGAAGGCGTGACATGAAGTCCGATTCAGGCCGTCCTTGATAGGGCTTCAGGATAATTTCAGACAGGACGGCATGCGCCCGAGCCGAGGGGATGCTTCCGAAATAATTCTTGACGTCGTATTGGAAAACCCGAGCGTACGGGCCAAATCTCGCCCGTGCAACAAGCATGTCTTGCTCGAAGCGCCTTCGTGCGAAGGAGGTACCCTTGCCCTTCAAGCTCGCCGAGTTCGAATAGACGAGACATCGCGACAACATAGGGACGATAAAGCGATCGCATAGGCAACGCTGGAGGACGCGATCTTTGTAGCGCGGCCCCACGATGTGCCTGATCTTGCCCCGCTCGCAAAGAGTGAAACGGACTGGGGGTTGGCGGCGATACTTACCCGCAAGCAAGCTCTCGCGCAGGCGGATGCAGTTGACGGCGCGGTACCTATCGAACTTCATAGCAGCCGATTTCCATAGTGTGCTCTTTGCGCATACTCGAGCCGCCTTATATAGGTTTCCGAAAGAGAAAACGTCTTCAGGTGTTTTCGGCACCGTCGCAAGCGATTCGCGGCTCAGCTCTCGGCGGCGCTTTTCTCGGCGTTCGCGCCGCCTTGCCCGTTGGGAGCGGTTCAAGGAGCTCCCTCCTTCCGTAAATTGACAATAAGCCCCGGCTGCACCCTGATTCAAGGTGCCGATTCCGATGTGCCTGAAAACCGCCGGAGCGATCCAGATGCCGTCTCTTTCGAGAGGCAAGTCCGCCCATCTTGCATCACCGGGGCCTGTATTCGCAGCGCCGAATAAGGCGCCAACCGGTGGGTATCCCCTTTTCTCCTTTACCATTCCGCTTTCGCGAGGTGCGCTACTCAGACCAGATGGAGAAAATCGGGGAACACGCAGTTGGTGTTCGTCGCTTTATTGTTGTTCCAGTCGCCGCTGTTATTGACATAGCGGAAGTTCGTGGAGTTGCTCGGATTCACGGAACGAGTCCAGTGATTGTTGCTCGACGAAGCTAAAACGGATGCCCACCATCTGGGATTCACGAAAATGAACCCCAGATGGAGAACAGCCTACTCGGGAGAAACCAGACTTGCATCCGATTTGGAATCAAATGATTTCAGACGCATACGCTCTGCCTTTATGGCTCCCTTTGTCACCTTCATGGCGGTAGAAACGGTGCCTGCAAGCGATTCGAGCCGACTCATCTTCACGAAGGGCTTGGAAACTCCCACCTCGGCTCCCCCAGCGTCTTGCTCGGTATAGATAACTTGGGGCATATCGTCCAGCCAGGCATCGATGAACATACCGATGAGACAAAGCCGCCCGTAAGCATCATTCAGAAGGGCAAGCCTCTGTGCGCTTTCCTCAACCGTCATAACGTAGATTCCATCAGCCTCGGCGGCTGCCTGCATCAGGTCGTAACCAGCGCGGCAGATGTACTGCGTCTCGGTGAAGGCACGGGATTTCGGGAGTTTCTTGGCTATAGATATGAGTTCACGCCAGACAATCCGCGCCTGTCGAAGATATTCAGTCGAGACCGATTCGGTTTGTCTACTTTTGGGAACCATGGAGCCTCCAACTGGGAAGGAACCCCTCCGGCGAATGCCAGAGGGGTTCAGGGGCGTAGATTAGAAGGAGAAAGCGGGGAACACGCAGCGGGTGCTCGTCGCTTCATAGCCGCTCCAGTCGCCGCTGCTATAGACAGAGCGGAAGTGCGTGGAGGTGCTCGGAGACACGGAACGAGTCCAGTGATAGCTGCTCGACGAAGCTCCGGAGTAGTTCGACGTCGTCACGCCTTTGGATTTGTAGTACTCGTACTGGGTGCCGTCGGACTGCATATCGCCCCAGACCTCGGTCGCCGAGAGCAGGAAGACCTTGTCGGTCGTGGCGGTGGGAGTACCGGCCTTGCCGCCGCCTTGGTTATCGGTCAATTTCTTGACAGCCTTCACCTTGGACTGTAGTTCGGCAGGCAAAAGCGACCAGAGGTCACCGCTGTTGAGACGGCCGCGGAGTTCCGACTTCTCCCAGCCACCGGCGTTGGTATTCGTAGCGTTCATTTTCTGGTAACCCAGTGCAGAATTAGTCGCCTCGAACGTCAGGCCCGCCTTGCCGGAACCATCGGCGAGATCGTCATGGTTGATACCGACGATGCGGTATTCGAGCGTCTTGTCATCCGTCAGTTTGGTGGAGAACTTCGTCCCCGCGTCCATCGCAGCCTTGGCCTTGGCGTAGACAACCGAGGACGTGCCGTTCTTGGCGATGTCGGTTGCAGCGGCCTTCTGCTCGTCGAGCGTCCAGTCCTTGGCGTCCTTGTTCACGACGGTCTTCATGGCCTCCTGATAGGCCTTTTCCTCCGCGCTCATGAAATTGCCGCCGTCTGTGCCGGAATCGACCGTGTTCGTAACCTGGTTGAACTGGTTGCGGATGGCGCCGGCTACACCTGGGCCTGCAAACACGATCACCAGGCCGATGAGGGCGATAATCAGGACGTACTCGATGATAGATTGGCCTCGAAGGCGGGCACTCCTAGGAGATACGCCCTCTCGAGGCGAAAATGCCGCTGCATGCATATGCGGCTCCCTTCGCTCAGGGTTGGTAGATACGAGCCAAGGGTAGGTGTGGCGCGGGGTTTTGTGGCGGTCTTGCCGCTGCGGCAATTTGGGGGGGGGATGATGACTAAAGAAGTCAGGCAGGGATATTGGAATCTCTCTAGTTGATTGGGGTCATGATATTGAACGGCTGCGAGGGCTGGGTGGTTTTGAGCGTTTTGATTGAGGTAGATGACTATAGGAATCAGTCAATGAGGGGAAATCTTGGGAATCATTCGGGTCGAATGGGACGTGCGGCCTTGTAGGCATGTATCCCCTACCCCATGGAAACTCAACCTATGGAGGTCGAGCGTCGCCGCGATACTGGAAGCCATGGGCTCATCAGGTAGTGTGGCGTGGAGGAATTGGCTAGCAGACATGACCATGTAGGAGCGAGGCGGCTCCGCCCAAGTGGGTTTGGCTATCGGCGCATCTGGTCACTTGGATACGGTCTCGGACGACGTCGCGGTAGTCGGGAGGGGTCACAGCTGCTTTCGGGCGGTCGGAAGATGTGGTTTCGATCTCAATTGAATCGACGTTCATGGGGACGGTACCGGCAGCCACTTCGAGGCATCCCTGAGCGTGCTTCGGGCCGAACGACAATTGCCAAGGCTTGACGGCCCTCGATACCGCCAAGACGGGTGCGTGACCATCTGGCTCTGCCGCTCCGTACCAAATGACGTCGAGGGGAATCTTCATAAAGAACATGTGGATTGAAGAGCATTTGCGGAACAATGCGGCATCGCCGATTGGCATCTCAGGGCGTCCCATCAATCCCATGAAGCGCTTCCAGAAGGTGTCCATCACCTCGAGTTTATAAGAGCCGATGTTGTTTCCGGTTGCGTTAAACAGACGTGCCTCGCTATCTGCCATGAAGGTATCCTTTCAAACCGAAGTCTTTGATGGTTTGAAGATAGAGGTCATGGGGTCTAGCGAGGCTGATTTGCCGCTGCGGCAATTGATAGGGTGTGGCAGGCGCTCTGAGAGCTGTTTTATGACCCCATTGTTCTTCAGACCGCATTACCTGTGACACGAAAATCAAACCGTTCGTGCGGTTGTCAAAAGAAAACCCCGCGCGGAATCGCGCGGGGTTTGTGCAAGATGTAGACGAAATTAGAAACAGAAGACTGGGCAGATAACGTATGCCTTAGTGTCATTTTCAATATATCTATAAAAACTTACCTCGCCGAGGCCAAAGATGCCCATGAAGCAATCGTAATCAGTCGGACAGGAGGAACGACCAAGGCGTATCGATGCCAACAAGTTCTCTTCAGTCTTAAGAATCCTATTTCCAGAGGCGGGCGACACCTTACCCCGGAATGCCTCATATTGGCTTCCCTCCTTGGGTAGCCAAGTATACATACTATAATCTGCAACCGTCCCCGACCCCGTCGGAATATAACTAACGGTTTCGGAGTAGCTGAGCAGGAACAGCTTGTCCGAGGTGGCCGTCACGGCTGCATGCCTATTCTCATCTCCGCCGCCGATGTTGTTCGTAAGTTTCCTAACCGATTTCACCTTGGACTGGAAATCAGACGGCATGAGGTTCCAAATCTCACCCGAGTTCATCTTCGCACGAAGCTCGCAGGCCTCCCAGCCCCCGCCGTTATAGCCTTGAATCGAGGCGGACGCTTCAGCGATTAGTCTGGCTGGCTTTACGGCCGGTCTATTTGGCAGCACCGGTTTTTCGGTAGGCGGCTCGGGGCCCGGTTCGGGAGCCCCCCAATCTGGGGGATTCATACGACCCTCGATGCCCATTGAGGTGGTTAAGAACGTCAGTCCCGCCTTGCCGGATTCGTCGGCCAAGTCGTCGTGGTTGATGCCGATGATGCGATATTGCATTGTCTTACCATCGGTGAGCTTGATTGACCACTTCGTGCCGGCATCCATGGCGGCCTTTGCCTTGGCGTAGGCGGGCGACGCCTCGCCCTTCGCTGCGATGTCCTCGGCTACGGCCTCCTGCTCATCGAGCGTCCAGTCCTTCGCGTCCTTGGCGACGGCCGCCTGCACGGTCGCGGAACCGGTGCCTGTGGAACCGCCGCCCGTCGCACCGCCCTCGGTACCGCTGTTCGTCCCGCTATTGACCGCGCCGCCGACCAGGTTGAACTGATTTCGAATCGCTCCCGCCACACCGGGTCCCGCGAACACGATCACCAGGCCGATGAGAGCGATGATCAGGACGTACTCGATTATAGATTGGCCTCGAAGGCGGGTCGTCTTAGGAGCGACCCCCCCCCGAGGCGAAAATGCCGCTGCATGCATACGCGGCTCCCTTCGCTCAGGGCTAATAGATTCGACGCAATCGTAGAGGTGCCGCAGGTCTTTGCGGCGGTCTTGCCGCTGCGGTAAGGTTGGGGATTGAGGGAATGACTAAAGAAATCAGTCAATGAAGATGCTATTGAAAATCACTCCGATTGACTGGAGCTGAGCGTTGTTCGACCATAAGGGTTGGACGGGTTTGAGTTGTGGAGCGCGGGTTCGTAAATCTATCAGGAGTCATCATCGGCCTGTCCGATGCATCTGACGGCACTGAAGTCGCCGAGGTTCACGGCAGGTTCGAAGGCGTACTTCTTCCCGCGCCATACGTAGAAGCCGTTCTCCCGAATTGCCTTAAGTTCGGCGGGTTTTATGCAATGGCCGTCGGCTCTCACCTTGAAGGTCGTTCCGCATCCCGAAACCAGCGTCCATGATCCGTTTTGCGACCAGTGGTTCGACGTACAGGTGAAGGATTTCTTGTTCTTGGTAAGTTTTAGAGCCTGACCGCACTTGGGACACAAACCATAGATCTCGGCGAAGGCCTTTTCCTGCTTCTCGAATGCGTTATCCAGAACCGCAGCCGCCTCGCGCTTCGTTAGGTGCTCGACATCGATCGCCTCGGCATCATCGCCGAGCATGCGCCTGATTTGGCTGATTTGGGCGCTGGAGGCGGGCTTGTTGCCCCATTTTTTGACAGATTCAGTGTCCCATAGGGATCTGTCTTGGGAGGGTACGGGATAGTGGTCTAACCAGCGTCGAACTGCGGCCTCGGCTTCAGCCTCATCGTCATATTCACGGACGGTCTTGTTGTTGCCGTTGAAATCGACCGTGACGCGGTAGAGGATATCGGGGGCGTGCATGCGAACCGACCAGCCCTTGCCTCGGATGGCCTTCGAGCCGTCTGCGCGGCGAATCCAAGCGATATTCTGGCTCGATGACGTGAGGTCGACCTTGCGGACGGAAAGAACCCAGCCCTCGGGAGTGTCCTCGGATGCCTCGATACGGTCGCGTAGACCCGACAGAGGGCCACGGACGGCCTTTTTCTCGTTCTCATCGAGGTCACTCGGGTCGATGCCGATCAGGCTCGGAGCCGTGCAGATATCGTTCTTGTCGGAATCGCCCACGCAGTCTATCAGCAGCAGGTTCTGTTTCTTGTACCCCGTTTCGGGGTCCTCGTAGAGACGCAGGCCGCGCCCGACCATCTGCGTATAGAGGGTTGAGTTTCGCGTCGGCCGGGCTAGTAGAATCGTCTCGATGAGAGGCATGTCAGTGCCTTCGGTGAATACACCGAAATTGATGATGACGGGAATCTTTCGAGCGGTGAAGTCCTCGATAATCTGGCGGCGCTCGTCCATTGGGGTCTTGCCATCGACGACCACAGCGCCCTCGATGAGTTCGGCCAACGCGTAGGCATGTTTGACCGACGAGGCGAAGATGAGAGTCTGGCCGCGATGGAATCGGCGGTATGCCTCGGCGACCTGCGCGTTCGATTTCGGACGGTTCACGGCATCGTTCAGGGCGCTCAACTGGAAGTCTCCCGCCACGCGCTTCACGCCAGCGGTGGACCATTCGACCTCGACCTGCATGCAGTCGATATCGCAGAGGCACCCGCGGCGGATACCCCAGAGGAGGTCGCGCTGGAAGACAATATCCTCGAAGATATCATCCAATCCCCTACCGTCGCCTCGGTTCGGCGTCGCCGTGAATCCGATGTGGAGACGGGGTTGCAGATAGTCGATTATCTTGCGATAGGTGGGTGCTGATGCGTGGTGAGCCTCGTCAGTCACGATGAGGTCGAAATCGCCCGGCTTGAAGTTCCGCTCGAGGCGGGTGCCGCGCGATAGGGTCTGCACCGAGCCGGAGACGACTGGCTCGCCATCCGAATGCCTTTCGGCTTTCTCAATTCCCACGGGGCAATCGAAATACTTGACAGGCTGCGCCACCAGCTCGTCCCTGTGGGACAGAATAAGCATCCGGCCGTGCCTGTGGATGTTCGCGAACGTGACGGTCTTTCCCAAGCCGGTTGCCATTTGCACCAGATGGGCGCCGCCGTCAAGGTTGTCGATTATGTCGATACATTCCGCTTGGTAGTCCCTTAATTTCAAACCGCTCGCGGACATGTGGCTCCTATCTCATGGAGGCCTGTGCCGCGGATCCGTGGTATGGGTAATATGCGTTTATGGATTCGCGGCATGTGGCCATGAAGTCCGGTCCCTTGTCCAGGCGACGATCGGTCGCATTGAATTACGGAACCCTACGAGACCCTTTCCCTCTCAGGGGTAATCGCTGGCAGGAGACGTAGTCTGCTAAAACCGCCTATATCGACCCCACCTGGGTACTCGGTATCCGAAATGGATCCCGTCATCCTTTGCGCCTTTCGCCAAGTTTTGAGCACTTGCGGACTCTTTCAGGCCCTTAGCGGCCACGTCCTCCGCGCTCGGCGCTTTCCGATGCTGATCAGGCGTCGAATCGCGCGGCAGGCAACCGGATAGGTCAAGAATAATCGGCTGGTTGATATTTGTTTGTCGGGGATGATGGCCGAGCGGCAGGTGGATAGCGAGGAATCGCGTTTGGCGATGTGTTGGACGGGCAGATAGGGACAATGCGGGTTACTAGATGCGCGGGTAGGTGGTTATCGAACAGGGTGATTTTACGGGGAGTTTGAACGTGTTGTGGAGGCGGTTCGGTATTGGGATGTTGAAGGGAGTAATAGCGCAGAACTGCGGAAATGGTTGGTTTTGGTTGTCTTTGTCGGGTTGACCTGGGCGACGGATAAACCATTACTGCGGTGAGGATTATATGGCGGCTCGGCACAGGTAGAGGGCTAGCGGGTAGGTAGAAGGGCAGGAAAGAGCGGAAGGGATAAATAGGACGATGTGGGTTCGCGATATGAGTGATGAAAACAACTTGCTTTATTGAGGGACGCCTTTTTGTGGCACCCCACATGTTTGACTGAGTGGATGGGGAGACGTCGAAATCGAGATTAGATTGAAATCTCTCCTAAACGATATTGATCACCTAGACTTACCAGGGTATAATGAAGGTGTTCCGAAAGGAACCCAGGCTCGGCTGGTAAACCTGACGTTCGGCGCGGTGTACGTGGACGCGCCTGGAGAGCTTGACCTCGAGTACGTTCAAGCCTAGGGGCCTAAGCCCCCGCGCCTAGACTTCGGTTTAGGAGAGCAGACTGGCAGGCAGGGAACCGAGAATCAATAAGGGCGCGAAAGCGCCCTTATTTATTTAGAGAGTAGATATTGCCGCCGCGGCACCGATAACGACAGTTTCAGCGATTGAGGTAGTTTTCCCAAAAAGGAGGCACCTCATGAGAAGCAACAGCTATGGGCGTCTAGCCGGCAAGGAAGAAGCTGAAGCAATAATTTCACTAGCCCAGCAGTTCGATAAGAATTTGAATGGCAAATCTTTTCTTATTTGCTTCGGTACAAAGACACTTCGTTTTCTCGAAGTGTCATTTTCTGCTGGCAACTTCAGTCATCTCGCGGGCATCGACAAACACAATTGCCGAATCAAACCTCATGAGGTGTATGACGAGCGATTGCAGGCAATCTTAAACCCCAAGACCTCGGCTATAGCATCGCGCCTAAGTTTAAGATGAAAACAATCGCAGCCAAATTCCTAAATGAATTCGGTTCCACCGCAACACATGTGAGTGCAGTCAACAAGCGTCGCTCAAAAGTTAACGCTGAGATTTGGATATCCGGGTCAAAGGCAGGCTTCGCAATTGGCGCGATTCACATCGGTTCAAAGAAATCGGGGCCGGTAACCTTCGCCCCGACAAGCCTTCAACTCCTGAGCGATATCGAACTCCAAGAAAAGTCGGTTGGCACGGTTGAGCCTATCGCTATCATCCTCTCGCGCAGGAATGACGAAATGTCCTATTCGGTCATTGAGTTTTTAGACGAAAATCTCACCGAAATCCACTCTTCTTCCCTTGCCTCGATACTGTTGAGCTGCGGAAATGAAGTAGCGCTAAGGAATAAATATCCTGAATTATGCGATCGGCTTTTCGACAAGGATTTCGAATCGCTCGATGACATTTCGGAATACGCCACGGAGTATGCCGAGGAGTGCAATCGAATCAACGCCCGCCGCGCAGAAATCGAAACGAGCCTGTCGAAATAAATACTCTCGAAGGCCGAGTGCCCTGTTGCCCCCTGAGCCCTCCGCCGTTGAGATGGCCCCCGTGCATTGGGTCATCCCCTCTCTATGGGAAGACCGATTAGAGTGACATGAAGTCAGTACATGCAACGGCGGATATATCAGCCAACAGTCAAGATGTCATCGGTTTGGCGCTTAAGCAAGGCGGCTATTTGAACCTGCTTAGGAAACGGCTCAAGGGATTGCGCTGCCACCATCGTTTCTTGTCGGTTTTCCCTTTCGACCAATCAGAGTTAGAGCCATCGGATTCATCGGCTGCAGTCTCATCTGACTGAACAGCTTGATCTTCCTGCCCATCAGCCATATCGTACGATTCCGCATCCGTTTCAATCGTTCCGAAGTAATCGAGCTCCGATCCCTCGATCTCGGAATCCGCCTCCCTATCGATCTCGTCTACGATATCGCATAGACGAGTCAAATCCTCCCAAGTCAGGCGAGGCTGATTGCCCCAATCCTGCTTCCCGATACCCTTTACCACCGCAATGTGGGCATGTCTGCCGATATATGGAAACTGAACCCTTTCACTTTTAGAAAAACCAGATTGATTTACATAGGGATGGTAATTATCCAGCGCCGATACGGCCCTTGCAGTCCAAAGCCATTCGCGGCGCCTGTCTCGCTGGCATCTCGGGGACAGGTCACCGAATACGGTCCTCAGGAGCAATGATTCGCAATCCTCCGAAGTCAAATCGATACCGCCGAAATTTATCTCGATAACGTCCAGGCCGATTTCGCTAAACTTCACTGCGTCTTCCAGCGACTTTGGGTGCTCCACGCGAATTTCAACCGCAACCCTGCCGAGATCCCCACGGCTATCTTTCAGTGTCAGGACAGCATCTGGGCGCAGGCCGTTTTCCTGAGTCGTCTCAAGCTCAACGGCCTCGATAGTGCATTTTCTCGCCGAGTACGGCACCCAGATCTCCGGATAGACGCAGCGGTCGTCCTGTTCGAAAGTCTGCCGCCAATCGTGAACCCATCGCCCGGAATCGCTTATCCTCGATGCGTGCGGCGCGGCGTCCGCCAAGGAGACCATCGGGAGGCGGAACTCCCTGCCGGCCGAATCGGCCAGAAGAGACTTAACTGCCCTATGCAGCTGCGACTCGAAACCTCCGCCACACGAGGACAGCGATGAGTGCCTGAAGCACTTGTAGTACGGGTGAGGCGTATTTGTCGCAGTCCGCACGGCCTGCAGTTTGCCGCCACAGGACGGGCAGACGAGCCCGCAGCGCTCTCCGTACCTGTCGAGCGGTACCGAACTCAACCATACAAACCTATCAGTTTGTGGGTCATAGCCGAACGGCACTCCCCGTCCCGCGCATTTCGAAGTCAAAGAACCCCATTTCATGTCGTGTTTTAGCACAACGTATATGAAACGCATTGTTCGTGCTGGCAGGCGCCGTTGCGGCAATCGTGCTGGCTTGCCAATAGAAAAGCCCGCGCTAGATGGCGCGGGCTTAACAGCTGAGTTTAGAAACAAAACGCGGGGCAGACGAAACGCAAGTTCATAGGGTTGTGGTTACACGCCGGATTGCCGGAATAGCTGACAAAGAGGAAGTTGCTGGAGCCGTACGGATCCACCGTACGCTCCCACCAATTAACCCCATTCTTCAGGCACCACCCATTGCTCGAATAGTTATTTGTCACCTTGCCCTTGAAAGCCTCGTACTGGGCACCCTCGGAGGAAGTCCAAGGGAAGCTGGATGCCCAGTAGGAAGTGGGGACGATCTCGGAGTAGCTGAGCAGGAACAGCTTGTCGGAGGTCGTCGTGACAGCGGCGTTCTTATCGGTTCCAGTGACGTTGTTTGTGAGCTTGCTGACGGGTCTCACCTTGGACTGAAAATCGGCCGGCATGAGGTTCCAGATCTCGCCGGAATTCATCTTCTGGCGCAGCTCCGACTTCTCCCAGCCGCCGGCGTTGGCGTCGATAGCGTTCATGCGGGACTGAATGTCTGTCGAGGTTGTGAGGAACGTCAGCCCCGCCTTGCCCGAGCCGTCGGCGAGGTCATCGTGGTTGATGCCGACGATACGGTAGGTCATCGTCTTGCCATTGGTGAGCTTTACCGACCATTCACTTCCCGTTTCCATGGCTGCCTTGGCCTTGGCGTAGACGACCGAGGACGTACCGTTCTTGGCGATATCCGTCGCCGCGGCCTTCTGCTCGTCGAGGGTCCAGTCCTTCGCGTCCTTGTTCACGACGGTCTTCATCGCCTCGCGGTAGGCCTTCTCCTCGGCCGAGATGAAGCTGTCGCCGTCGGTACCGGAGTCGACCGTGTTCGTCACCTGGTTGAACTGGTTGCGGATGGCACCGGAGACCTGCGGTCCCGCAAATACCACCACCAGGCCGATGATTGCGATGACCAGGACGTACTCGATGATGGATTGACCTCGAAGGCGGGCACTCCTAGGAGATACCCCCCCCGAGGCGAAAATGCCGCTGCATGCATTGCGGCTCCCTTCGCTCAGGGTTTGCAGATACATCACCGAGCGTAGGACAGGCGTGGCAATCCGCCACGGTCTTGCCGTTGCGGCATTAGTTTATTTAGGAGATCGGACCCATGTAAAAGTCCCAAGACGCAACGACGTCGAGAGGACAGTTCCATGGTTCAGGCCACTGATTCAGAAGTAAAAAATGCAATCGAGAAGGTTCACGTACCGCCTATCAAGACGCAGGGCATCAAGACAAAGCTCGTTCCTTGGATTTCGCAATACGCTTCGCTTGATGCCCAAACGGTTTGGGTCGAGCCGTTTATGGACTCGGGCGTCGTCGGCTTCAACCTCGCGCCGAAGCGGGCACTGTTCTCGGACACGAACGTCCATATCATCGACTTCTACCGTTCCATCCAGGACGGAGAGCTTACCGCCGCGAGCTGTAGGAAGTTCCTCGAATCCGAAGGCGCCCGCCTGAAATCGAGGGGGGGGGATTACTACTATGAGGTCCGGGACTGCTTCAATGAATCGCATGACCCGTATGATTTCCTCTTCCTCAACAGGTCTTGCTTCAATGGGCTTATGAGATTCAACCGCCAGCACCGCTACAACGTCCCCTATGGACACAACGACAACCGTTTCTCCAAGGCATACGTCACGAAGATCGTGAATCAGGTCGAGTACGTCCAAGCAAAGATTACCGAGAATGATTGGGAGTTCCTAGCCATGAGCTACGGGGACGCCATAGATGCCTCGCCTAGCAATTCCCTCATCTATTGCGACCCGCCCTATATAGGCCTCACGAGCACCTATTACGACACCTGGGACGAGGAGAAGGAGAAGGGGCGGCACGATTCACTCATGGAAAGCGGATGCAGGTTCATGGTCTCCTCGTGGGCGCACAACGACTACAGAAGCAATGAACTCATCGGCACGCTTTGGTCGGATTGCCACGTCTCCTACGCAGACCATGCCTATATCGTCAACGGAAGGCACAAGCCCGTGGTCGAGGTGCTGCTGACGAACTATGTAACGGAGTGGCGGGGGGGTCGTGTTGCCGGGGAGGCAAGACTACCGAAGGTGAATTCACCTTCGGTAGGTTGGGCGAAACATAGCCCAGCACCGAAAAGGGGTCCCATGGAGACCACTACCGAAAAGGCATCCGATAGCCTGAAAATCGGAATGACAGCCGAAGACACCTTCGAACCTCGGCTTATCAACGGAGACTGCCTCGATTGGCTCAGGACACTCGCCGGCAGCAGCGTGGATCTCATTCTGACCGACCCGCCCTATAACCTTGGGCAATTCATGCGCGACCGTGCTACCAACCTTAAGGCTATGAGGGAAAACTATTTCGGCGCGGCCGGATGGGATGATTCGGATTGCAATCAATGGGCCGAGACTATGAATGGGTTTCTATCTGAAGCTGCCCGCGTCCTGAAACCAGGCGGCTCGTTGGTTGTTTTCATGGCCGTAATCAAGGTGGAGACGTTCGTGCGGCTCGCGCAGGAGAACGGGTTCTACTACAAGACGACGGGGACTTGGCACAAGCTCAACCCGATGCCGCGGAACATGAACCTGCACTTCATTAACTCCACCGAGTCTTGGATCTACTTCACCTACGGTGCTAGGACGGGAACGTTCAACAATTGCGGCCATGCGGTCCATGACTTTTTCAAGACGCCAGTTACCCCCAGAAACGAACGGAACTATGGGAAACATCCTACGCAGAAACCCGTGGGCCTCATGGAGCAGTTCGTGGGGTTGCTCTCGAATCCGGGAGATCTCGTTCTCGACCCGTTCATGGGAAGCGGCAGCTCAGGCGTCGCCGCGCTTAAGGCAGGACGCAGGTTCTGCGGCATCGAGGTCGATCCATACTATTTCGATATCGCCAGCAAGCGCATGCGAGAAGTGATGGGCAATGACAGGCAACTCAAGTCTCGGCGCGACAGCCATCCCGATGAAGAATCAACGGGAGGCATTCGATAATGAAACCGACTGTGATTGACCTGTTCGCGGGCGTGGGAGGATTCTCCCTCGGCTTCGAGCAGGCTGGATTCGATATCGTCCTCGCGAACGAATACGACAAGTCCATCGCCCACGCATATTCGGAAAACAGGCCGGGTATCCCGATGATCGTCGAGGACATCACTAGGCTCTCCATCGGGGAGACCTTTGACCGCTTTCGGGGCAAGACGACCGTCATCATCGGCGGGCCTCCGTGCCAGGGTTTCTCGCAAAAGGGAAAGCGGAAGAGTGTCAACGACCCCAGAAACTTCCTGTTCCGATATTACTTCGAGGTCGTCGACCGCGTACGCCCGCGATACTTCGTCATCGAGAACGTGCCGAACCTGCTCACCACCGAGCACGGGTATTTCAAGCAGGAAATCATCGAGCTTTTCGGCGGCATAGGCTATGCCCTGAGCTGTGGGATTCTTTGCGCGTCAGACTTCGGGGTTCCGCAGGACAGACGTCGCACCTGCATCATCGGACGGCATGGCGATACCGCCGTGGAGCTCCCGCGTCCCACGAGAACCCGCACAACGGTCTGGGACGCGATCAGCGACCTAGCATATCTTAATTCGGGAGAGGACGAGGAGGTGCAGGATTATCGGCTCGATGCTCAGTCCGAATACCAGACAAAGTTGCGCCGCGGTTTAGACCGGCTGTACAACCATGTCGCGACAGCCCACTCCAAGGTCACGCTCGAGAGGTTGAGACTAATACCCGCGGAATGCGGCAGGGAAACGCTACCCGAAGAACACCTCACGCGATCTATCTACAGCGGCGCGTGGTGCCGCCTGCGCAAGGACGGCGTATCCAGAACCATCACGACGCGGTACGACACTCCCTCCTCGGGAATGTTCACCCATCCCTATCTCAACAGAGCAATCACGACCCGCGAGGCGGCTCGTATCCAGTCCTTCCCCGATACGTACAGGTTCTACGGAGCCAAGTCGTCCCAGATGAAGCAGGTCGGTAATGCCGTGCCGCCGCTCATGGCAGAGGCGATCGCAAGGCGAATCTTGGAAGACTATCGGAGGAAATGACGAGGCGGGCTATCTCCTGCCCTAGGACTTCAAAGTAATCCAACCCGCTCAGAGTCGATTTGAGGTGGTATGTTCGGGTCAGACGTGTCCAGTATGTGACTTTGCCGAAACGCTCAATATTCGGGTTCTGGGGCGGTTCTTGCGGTGGCGGCTGTGGGTGCGCTCCGCGCAATCATGCCAAAGCTAAAAGATGTCAGATTGTCAAGCCATGTTGCGCCGAATCAAGGGGCTTGGCTATAGGCACACGGCGCAACTAGCCGCAGTAGGTAGACGCAGGCAAATGGGTTTCGCGTATGTAGACTAAGCAGACGAAATAGATTACATATGCGGAATCAAATCGAATCACCAGATTGACGAAATGTGGAATGACAGTGAAGGGGGGATCTATTAAAAACGAGATTCTACAAAAGTGCAGGTAGATTGGTGTGTTGTTATTGGTTAACAATCTGCCCGTGATTCCATGGTGCTTACCTTGGTGCTTCCTCATAAAAAAAGGCCAGGCACTAAGTGCCTGACCTGCAAACTTCTGGTCGGGACGACTGGATTCGAACCAGCGACCCCTTGACCCCCAGTCAAGTGCGCTACCAAGCTGCGCCACGTCCCGAAGCTTTTGTTTGTTGCTCTGCTCTCGCTCGCAACAGGGAGTATATTAACCCGAAACTTTGCCCTTGTGCAAGAACTTTTTTACAAATTTTGAAGCAAGTCCAAAATTGTATCTGCGAGCTGGGGCTTTGTTAGCACGGGAAGTTCTTGCGTACCCGCTGTGCTCACGATCCAAGCCTTGTTGGTGTCGGTTCCAAAGCCCGAATCGGCGCGCGATACATCGTTGGCGATAATTGCATCGCAACCCTTGCGGGCGAGCTTTCGCTGAGCGTACTCCACGACGTTATCGGTCTCGGCCGCAAATCCGATCACGCATCGCTCGCCCTTCTGGCGCGAAAGCTCAGCCAAGATATCGACCGTCTCGACCAGTTCGATACAATCCAAGCGTTCGTTGGCCTTTTTGAGCTTGTGGTCCGCAGGGGCTTCGGGGGTGTAGTCGGCGACGGCTGCCGCGCAAATGGCCGCATCGGCCGTCTGAAAGGCGCCCAGCGCCGCCTGCAGCATCTCTGCGGCGGTCTGCACGCGCACGCACCCCACGCCGCGGGGAACATCGAGCGATGTCGGCCCCAGCACAAGCGTAACCGCAGCACCGCGGCGAGCGGCCTCCCCCGCCAGGGCGATGCCCATCTTGCCCGACGAACGGTTGCCAATAAAGCGCACGGGGTCGATCGGCTCGTGCGTAGGACCGGCAGTGATCACGATGCACTTGCCTGCCAGGTCTTGCGGGACGGGGTTCAGCACCTCGCAGACGGCCTCGACGATGTCCTCGGGCTCACTCATGCGTCCCGTGTCCACGTCGCCGCAGGCAAGGTAGCCGCTGCCGGGTCCTACCACATGGATGCCACGGTCACGCAGCATGGCCATATTGGCCTGCGTGGCCGGCGCCTTCCACATGCCGTTGTTCATGGCCGGGGCGATCACGATGGGTCGCGGCGTGGCAAGCAGCGTAGTGGAGATGAGGTCATCGGCGATACCGTTTGCCATCTTGGCGATGATATTGGCCGTCGCGGGCGCCACGACCACCAGATCGGGCTCCTGGGCCAGCGAAATGTGGTGGATGGGGTCGGAGGGATCGTCGAACAGGCCCACCGCGACCGGCTCGTTGGTGAGTGCACGGAAGGTAAGCGGCCCGACAAACTCGGTGGCATGCTCGCTCATGACGACCTTGACGCGGGCGCCTCGCTTTTGCAGCAGGCGCACGATATTGCACGACTTATAGGCGGCGATCCCGCCGGTAATGCCCAGCAGGATCGTTTTTCCCTCAAGTTGCATTGAATTGTTGGGTGCCGCCGTCATCGTTAGGCTTCCTTGCTGGGGAGCACGAGCAGGCGGTGGCAGTATGGGCAGTGCGTAATCTCGCTACCGTCGTGGTTGAGGTCGCTCATGGACGACGCCTGCAGCGCGGTGTGGCAGACCGTGGGGATGTTGCCCTTGATGGTCTCGACGGCCAGGCCACGGAACTGCTTGAGCAGACGCTCGTAATCGGTGAGCACGTCGGTCGGCAGCGTGGCAGCCAGCGCAGTGCGCTCCTTAGTGGCGGCGTCAATCTGAGCCTGGAGATCGGCGGCCTTGGCGCGGGCGGCCTTGGTATCGGCCTTCACGCCCTCCTCGAACTTGGCGATGATGGCCTGCGCGCGAGCCTCGCGGCCGAGCGCCTCCTTGTGGGCGACGACGACGTCCTTGCGGGTGTGCTCGATCTTGTCCAGACGCTTGGCCAGGGTGGCGAGCTCGTTCTCCAGGTCCTGAACCTCGCGGTAGTCAGAGCCGTCAACGTGGCGCTTTTTGGCGGCCTCGATGGCGTTATTGGTCTGAATCTCGGTGGTGTTGAGATCGTCGAGCTCAATATCCAGGTCCTTGCGCTGGGCGTAGAGCTTGGTCATCTCGGACTTGAGCTTAACGTAGGTCTTGCGCTTGGAAGCGAGTTCCTTGAGCTCCGGCATATTGGCAAGTTCGCTCTTGTTGCGGGCGAGCTCCAAATCGATCTGTTGCAGCTTGAGTAGCGTAGCGCCGGCGCTCATAAGTTCTCTCCTTTTGTCACAGTCCACCATTGGCAAGGGTTCAGTATTTTAATCGCATGACGGGGGTCAACCCCGGCGTCAACCGCAGAGTTCATCAAGATATCAACGAACGGCTCCTCGGAGCGGTCATGGCCGAGCAGGATCACCGGCAGTCCGCGCAAGGCAAGGTCTTGCGCCACATGGTAGCCCGCCTCGCCCGTCACGACAAGGTCCGCGCCCGCGGCGATGGCAAGCTCGCCAAAGTCGCCGAGGGAGCCGCCCAGAATGGCGACGGTGCGGCACGGGTGATCGGTCTCACCCCACACGCGCGGGTCGCTGCCAAACGCCGTGGCGGCGCGCGCGGCAAGGTCGCGTAGGCTGCAGGGGTCGCTGAGTGTTGCAAGGGCTCCCAGGCCGCAGGCCTCGGGGTCGTCCACGTGTTCCAGCGAGCTTTCGGGCACGGCGTCCAACAGCGTACTTAGGCATACGCGCGCCTCGTGTGAGCGGTCCAGGTTGGTGTGGAGCGAGATGATGCTCACCCCACAACGGGCCGCCTCGTAGAGCGCCGCACTGCACTGGGGACGCGTCGCGCTGGGCGGGCAAAATGCCTCGGGTGCCTTAATATAGACGGGATGATGCGTGAGCAACACATTGGCTCCGGCTTCCAAGGCACGCTGCACGTTGTCCCTGGTGGCGTCGAGCGCACAGGCCACGCCACGGATCTCGTCATCGGGGTCGCCAACGGATAAGCCTACGTGGTCCCAGGGTTCGGCGTCCGTCTTAGGATAGCGTGCAAGCAGGGCGCGCTCGAGTTGGGCGACGATCATGCGGCACCTACGATCGAGAGCAGCGTCTGGGCAAAGTCGTCCAGATCGCCCGGATTCACACGGTCATCGAAGGAGATACGCAGTGCGCCCAATGCCTGCTCGCGGCCAATGCCCATCGCGCTCAAAACGTGGCTGGGGTCCATGCTGCCGCTCGAGCATGCCGAGCCTGCCGATACCTCAAAGCCGGCGGCATCGAGCTTGATGATGAGCTCCTCGGAGTCCATGCCGTCAATGTAGATCGATACCATGCCGGGCAGACGGTCGGCATGTGCGTAGTCACCCATGGTGGCGTGAATGCGCGGATGGGCCGTAAGCGTGGCGTAGAGCTTATCGGACAGGGCTTGCAGCTTCTCGCGCTCCTCGGCCACATGGGGCGTCAGCGTGCAGGCGGCAGCGGCAAAGGCGAGCTGCGTGCGCAGGTCCTGAGTACCGGCGCGACGGCCGGCTTCCTGTCCACCGCCAAAGATGCGGGGGCGCAGCGGCGTGCGGTTCTTAAGGTAGAGCGCGCCGGATGCCACAGGGCCGCCGATCTTATGCGCGGCAACGGTCATAGCATCGACGCCCAGCTCGGTGACATCGAGCGGAATATGCAAGTAGCCCTGGATGGCATCGGTGTGGAACAGGGCGCCCACGGTATGCGCGGCGGCGGCCAGCTCGCGGATGGGCTGCACCACGCCGGTCTCGTTATTGGCGGCCATGATGCTCACGAGCGCGACGTCATCGCCAAGCAAGTCGCTCAGCACGGAGGTCTCGATGTAGCCCGCACGGCAGGGCTGCACAAGATCGACGGTAAAGCCGCCGGCACGCAGCAGCGGCAGGTTGTCCAGAATCGAATCGTGCTCGATGGCAGATACGATCACGCGGTTGCGCTTGCGGTCGTGCTGACGGGCGCCCTCGGCAAGTCCGAGGAGCGCCAGCTGGTTTGCCTCGGTGCCGCCATTGGTCAAGATAATCTCGGACGGGCGGACGCGTGCGCCAAAGCTACGGGCGATCTCGCGACGGGCAACTTCCAGGCGTGCGGCGGCCTTGCGTCCAAGCGAGTGCAGCGAGTTGGGGTTGACGCCGGCAAGCTCGCTGTCGTCATATTCGCGCTGCGCAAGGAGCGCCTCGGCGCGCATGGGCGTCGAGGCGGCATAGTCAAGATTCACGGGTATGCGGTTTTGACCTGCGGTCATAAGGGTTTATGCCTCCTGTGCGGCCTCGTTGCCCAGCTTCTGCAGCAGCGCAACCTCGGCAGCGGGATCTTCGGACTTAAATACGGCGGAGCCGGCTACGAGCACGTTGGCACCGGCCTTGACGACCTCGGCGATGTTCTTGGAAGAGATTCCGCCATCGACCTCGATCAGGGGCGACACGCCGTGGCGTTCGCACATGGCCTTGAGCTCGTGGAGCTTTGCGATGGTACCCGGGATAAAGCTCTGGCCGCCAAAGCCAGGGTTCACGCTCATGAGCAGTACCATGTCGACAACGTCGATGATGCTCTCGAGCACACAGACGGGCGTTGCGGGGTTGAGCACCACACCGGCCTTGACACCGCGCTGCTGCAGATGCGTGAGCGTGCGGTGCAGGTGCGTGGAGGCCTCGTAGTGCACGGTGATCATATCGGCACCGGCATCGGCATACCAATCGACCGTCTCGTCGGGGTTCGACACCATGAGGTGCGCGTCGACCGGTACATCGGTGGAGCGCTTGACGGCCTTGAGGATGTCGACGCCAAAGGTGAGGTTGCCGGTAAAGTGACCGTCCATCACGTCGAAGTGCACGTAGTCGGCACCGGCGATCTTGTCGAGCTCGCCCTTGAGGTTGGCCATATCGGCCGAAAGGACGGACGGAGCGATTTTAATGGAACCCATGGTAGTAGCCTTTCTGCGCTAGTCGGTGAGTCCGTAGAACTCTTGAGAGGGGACGCGGTCGGTAAGGATCTCGAGCGCCCTATCCAAAGTAACACCGTTGTAGAGCGTTTGCTCGACGGCAAAGGTGAGCGGAATGTCTACGCCCAGTGAGCGGGCGAGCTCGCTGACGCTGCGGGCCGCGACGGCGCCCTCGACCACCATATGCGTGCGTGCCTGGTACTCGTCGAGCGACACGCCGTGGGCAAACTCGTAGCCAAAGGTGCGGTTGCGCGAATGCTCCGAGGTACAGGTGGCGATGAGGTCGCCCATGCCGGCAAGGCCCATGCAAGTCATGGCCTGCCCGCCGCGGGCATGCACCAGTCGGCTGATCTCGGCCAGACCGCGCGTCATGATAAGGGCGAGCGTGTTGTCGCCCGCGCCGGTGCCGGCGGAGATGCCGCACACGATGGCGATGACGTTTTTCATGGCGCCGCATACCTCGACGCCGGTCATGTCCTGCGACAGGTAGATGCGGAAGGCCGTGGATAGGAGCAGGTCCTTAAAGGTCTCCCCTATCTGCGGGTCTTCGCTGGCGATGACGGCGGCAGAAAGTCCGCCGCGGCAGATCTCCTCGGCATGGTTGGGTCCCGAGAGCGCCGCCACGCGCCGATCGTTGCCGATCTCGCTGGCGATGACCTCGCTCATGAGCAGGCCGGACTCGGGCTCAATGCCCTTGGTGAGGCAGAGCACCGGGGTGTCGGTGGCGATGAAGGGTGCTGCCTGATGACATACGCTGCGCAGGTGCGTGGAGGGCACGGCAAAGATGATGGCCTCGGCGCCGTCGAGCGCTTTCGTCAAGTCAGTCGTGGCGACGACGTTGCCGGGCAGCTCGTAGTCCACCAGATAACGGGGGTTACGGTGCTCGCCATTGATGCCGGCGGCCGTCTGCTCGCTATGGGCCCACATGATCACGCGCTCGGCTCGTGCGGCAGCAAGGCCGGCGACGGCGGTTCCCCAGGAGCCGGAGCCAATCAGCGCAACATTCATGACTCTCTCCTACTTATCGTCGGGCACGGTCACGCGCTTGGTAAACGAGAGCTTGGACTCCTTGCCCGTCATGAGCTTTTTGATGTTCGCACGATGGGCCCACACCACGGTGATGCCGATCAGCGCCATGCAAAATTTGAGACCCAGGCTGCAGTACGGAAAGACCGCGCAGACGGCGATGGGAAGACCGATGGCCGCGGCAAGCGAGCCCACCGACACAAACTTGGTGATGGCGACGGCCACGATAAACATGCCCAACAGCGAAAGTCCGATGGGCCAGTACCAGGCGAGGATGACGCCCAGGCCCACGGCGATACCCTTGCCGCCATGGAAATTGAGGTAGGGCGAGAAGATGTGGCCCCATACCGCAGCCAGGCAGATGACGCCGAGCATCCAGTCGCCGGGGGCTCCAGGCGCCATGATGCTCACAGGGAAGCCATAGCCCACGCCCGCGATGAGCGGACGGGCGATAAGGACGCAGATAGCGCCCTTAAGGCAGTCGAGCAGCAGCGTGAGCGCGGCCACCTTGGGGCCGGCTACGCGCAGGGCGTTGGTGGTGCCGATGTTGCCGGAGCCCGCCTTGCGAATGTCGGTGTGGTTGAACACGCGGCCCAGGATCAGGCCAAACGGAATCGCCCCGATAAAGAACGAGACCACGGCACAGATGGCGGTCAGCAGAATCGGATTATGCATCCTTTTGCTCCTTCTTCCTAAAGAAGAGTCGAATGGGCGTGCCGGAAAAATCGAAGGTCGAGCGCATACGGTTCTCCACGTAGCGCTGGTAGGTGTCGTTGACCAGGTCGCTGTGGTTGACGAAGAACGTGAACGTCGGCGGGTTGACGCCCGTCTGGGTCACGTAGTGCATGCGCAGGCGGCGCTTGCCGTCCACCACGGTGTGGCCAAACTCGCGCAGGTCGGTGAGGAAGGTGTTGAGGCGCGAGGTGGTGATCTTTTGCGAGCGCGTCTTTTCGGCCGCGTCGACCATCGCCCAGATCTTCTCGACGCTGCGGCCCGTGAGGGCAGAGATGCGCAGGTACTGGGCCCAGGGAGCCATGACGCCCAGACGGCGATCGACGGTCTCCATGCAGGCCTCGCGCTTGCGGTCGTCGTCGAGCAGGTCCCACTTGTTGAGCAGCACCACGATGGCGCAGCCGCGCTCGATGGCCAAGCCCATGACCTTCTGATCCTGCTCGGTGACGCCCACGGAGGCGTCGACGACGAGCAGCGCCACGTCGGCACGGTCGATGGCGCGCAGGCCGCGGACCATGGAGTAGTACTCAATGTTCTCATACACGGTGCTCTTCTTGCGAATGCCCGCGGTATCGACCATGCGGTAGTGCTTGCCGTTGCGCTCGACGACGGTATCGATGGCGTCGCGCGTGGTGCCGGCGATGTTCGACACGATGGAGCGGTCGGCGCCCAGGATGCGGTTGAACAGTGAGGACTTACCGGCGTTGGGGCGGCCGATGATGGCCACATTCAGCGCATCGGGGAACGCGTCGGCGACCTCGTCCTCCTCCTCGGGCAACAGGGCCACGATGTCGTCGAGCAGGTCGCCCGTGCCGTGGCCGTGCAGGGCCGAGAGCGGCGTGGGCTCGCCGATGCCGAGCGAATAGAACTCCCAGATGTTGTCGTTCTCGCGATCGGGGTTGTCGAGCTTGTTCACCAGTAGAAAGACCGGCTTGTCGCAGCGCTTGAGCATGCGGGCGACCGACTCGTCCTCCTCAGTGACGCCGGTGCGGCCGTCGACCACAAACAGGATGACGGCGGCTTCCTCGGCGGCGGCGAGGGCCTGGTCACGGATGGATGTGGCAAAGACGTCATCGCTCTTGAGCGGCTCGATGCCGCCCGTGTCGACGATGGTGAACTCGCGGCCGTTCCAATCGGCCGTGTGATACGAGCGGTCGCGCGTGACGCCGCGGGACTCGTGGACGATGGCGTCCGAGGTCTGGGCCAGGCGGTTAACGAGCGTGGACTTGCCCACGTTGGGGCGTCCGACGACGGCGACGATAGGTTTCATCTGCTCTCCTTTAATGGGTAGGGTCAGCGGGAATAGTTGAATTGGCGGGCGTTATGCCAAGGATGTGCTCCAGGGTATCGAGCAGCTCATGTGGCATGGTCGATACCACATGAACCTCGGCGCCGCGACCGGTAAGGCTTGCGAGTAATTCGTCACGATGATACTCGTCAAGGGTCATACCGTCGGCGTTGAACATGAGCTTAGGCACAAAGAGCATAACCCCCGACAGGTCCTGCGGCAGCTGCTCCAAGATGTCGCAGGCGACGATGAGGCCGGTCACGTCCACGTTGCCACCAAAGTAACGGTTTTTGATGGCCGTGACGGTACCGGCAAGGCCGTGCGGCGATTCCACAAAGCGGGCCACGGTGTCGCGCGCGCTGGCGCCCGAGAGGCACAGCAGGCGCTGGCCACGGGCGGTGATTGCCTCGCGAACGCGGCGCAGGCGCTCGGCATCGGCGGCGAGCACATTGTCGGTCTCGTCCAAATATGAGCGGATCATGCCGATGCCGTCGTAGTACTGCGGGTAGCCGTCGTAAAAGTCGGCCTCGGGCGGCTCGATGCCAGCATCCAGGTAGAACTCGTCGCTCATCTGGAAGGTGTGGCGGCCAAAGCGCTCGAAGGCACGGTCCTGGAAGGGCCTGATCATGGCAATGGTCTCGCGCGCCAGCTCAGGTTTATCGCTGTATGACCAGGTAAAGCGATTCTGGTGCTTGGTAAAGCCCAACGGCACGATGCCCAGGCTCGTGATCTGCTCGTGCTCCTCGCAAAAGCGCAGAGTCTTCTGCAGCTCCTCGCCGTCGTTCATGCCGGGGCACAACACGATCTGCGCGTGAATCTCAATGCCAGCGGCCATGATGGCCTCGAGCACGTCCATGCCGCGCTGGGCGTTGCGGCCCATCATGCGGCGGCGGACGTCGGGGCTTACGGCATGGACCGACACGTTCATGGGGCTCATGTTGCGTTGAATGACGTTTTGCACGTCCTCGTCGGTGAGGTTCGTGAGCGTGACAAAGTTTCCCTGCAAAAAGCTCAGGCGGTAGTCGTCGTCGCGGATGTAGAGCGTGGAGCGACCGCCCTTGGGCAGCATCGTCATAAAGCAGAACACGCAGGCGTTTACACAGGTACGCATGCCGTCGAAGATGGGACCATCGAACTCAAGGCCCCAGTCCTCGCCAGGAAAGCGGTCAAGCTCGACAGGGGTGACGGTGTCGTCGCGCGGGTCGAATACCTCTAGCTCGACGGTGTCGTCATCTGCCTCCCAGAGCCACACGATCATATCGGTCAGGTGCTCGCCGTTGACCGTAAGCACACGCATGCCCGGCTCGATACCCACATCCCATGCGGGCGATTCGGGACGCACGTTTTTAACGAGCGCGCCCTCACCCGGCTCGGGGTCGCGGCTGCGCCCGTAGTCGGCCACCTCGGCGGCGTATGCGGGTACGGTCTGGTCCATGATTAGTGGCAAAGCTCCTTGATGCGCTCGACGGCGCGCTCGATGTGTTCTTGCGGGGTGGAGGCTCCGGCGGTGATGCCGATGTGGTGAGCGTCGGTAAACCACGCGGCCTCAAGCTCGGAAGCTTCCTCTATGTGATGTGTGCGCTCGCAGGCGTTTGCGCAAATCTGCGCCAGGCGGCGGGTGTTGCCCGAGTTCTTGCCGCCCACCACGACCATGCAGTCGCAGCGGTTGGCAAGTGCGGCTGCTGCCTGTTGACGCTCACTCGTGGCGGCGCAGATGGTGTTGATCACGCGCAGTTCCTGCACGCGCGGCGTGATGGCAGCCACGACCTCGGCCAGGTTCTGCGCGGTCTGGGTGGTCTGCACGACGAGCCCAACCTTGCCCTTGAGCGGCAGCGCGTCCGCATCGGCGGCGCAGCTCACGACTTGAGCGTCATCGCCGGCATGGCCCAGGATGCCCTCAACCTCGGGGTGTCCCGGCTCGCCCACGACGATCACGCGGTAGCCCTCGCGTACCAGGCGCTCCGCCGCCACGTGGACCTTCTTGACGTAGGGGCAGGTGGCATCGACCACGTCGAGACCGCGCTCGCGAGCGGCCTCGACCACCTGCGGCACCACGCCGTGCGCGCGGATGATCACGGTGCCCGATGCGGCGTCGTCCAAGGTGTCGGCTAGACCAACGCCCGCCTCGGCAAGCTCGCGCACCACGATGGGATTATGGATGAGCGGGCCCAGGGTGTGGACCTGAGCGTTCTCCCCCGCTTGCGGGGCGGCCGCCAATGCCATATCGAGCGCACGCTGCACGCCGTAGCAGGTGCCGGCGTGAGCAGCGATTTCGATGGTGGGGGCGTCTGCCTTGCCGGTCATGGCCTCGGCAGTGTTCATGACTTCCTCGCCCATGGCTAGAACCTACCCGGGTGCTCGGCGCACAGGTCATCGCGCATGGCGTAGACACGACTCATGGCCTCGGACTCAAACCATGCCAGACGCTCCTTACGCTTGAGCTCGGCCGGTGCATCGGATAGCGAGATGGCCTTTCCGGCACGGATCCAGCACTTTTTGGGGCGCATGATCTTTTTGCCCGCAGGCGTAATATCGGACCAGCCGCAGATGGCGAGCGGGTTGACGGGCGCCTTGCCCATCTGGGCGATAAGCGCAAAACCGCCGTGGACCTCGGGCTTGATCTCGCGCGAGCGGATGCGCGTGCCCTCGGGGAAGATCAAGACGTCCTCGCCGCGCTGCAGCGCATGCTGGGCGGCGCGCAGGCACTTCATGTCGGCGGTGCCGCGCTCGACGGGAATGCCGCCCACACGGCTAAAGGCCCAGCGCACGATCTTGCTCTTGGCAAACTCGGATTTAAAGATGGGGCGAATGCGGCGGCCGCCAAAGAACAGTGCCGTCTCTACAGCCAGGAGCTCGGCCATCGAGGTGTGGTTGCAGATGACCACGCTGCCGCGGCCTTCCTGGCGCTCAAACAGCAGGTCGCTGTCCTCGACCTTCCAGCGCCACATGAGCTTGGAGAAGACCCACAGGATGCCCATGACCACGGCGACGGTGCCGCGGATGAGCGCCGGGAACTCGTCGTAGGGGGCGTTGTAGTAATCCTCGGGCGTCTGCTTAAACAGGCGCATGGGCTACCTCCTTTGGTTGATGAGGTCCTCGATAATGCGGACGACCTCGTCGATGGTGTGGGCGGTGGAGTCGACGTGCACCGCGTCCTCGGCGGGCACGAGCGGCGCGACCTCGCGGCTGCTGTCGAGCTTGTCGCGCTGCTTGAGGGCGTCGAGGGTCTCATCGACCTCGGCCTCGAGCTGCTCGGTGGTGAGCGGCTGGGCGTCGTTTTGGTGGCGCTGCAGCACGCGGCGACGGGCGCGCTCGCGCGGGTCGGCGGTCAGGAACACCTTGACCTGTGCGTTGGGGAACACGACGGTGCCGATGTCGCGACCCTCGGCCACGATATCGCGGTCCTCGGCGGCGCGGCGCTGGTGGATGAGCATGGCCGCGCGCACGCCCGGGTAGGCCGAGACCTTGGAGACGTTGGCGTCCACCTGCGGGGTGCGGATGGCGGCCGATGCGTCCTGGCCGTCGATGGTCAGGCGCGTGCCCTCGCCGGTGCCGTTGGTAAAGCGAATCTCGATTTGCTCGGCGAGGGCGTCAATGGCTGCCTCGTTATCCAGGTCGATGCCGCGGTCGAGCGCAGCGAAAGATACGGCGCGATACATGGCGCCCGTGTCGAGCTTGTTAAAGCCCAGCTGGCGGGCAATCTCCTTGGCGATGGTGGACTTGCCGGAACCGGCGGGGCCGTCGATGGCGACGATCATACAATGCTTCCTTTCGGTGGTTGACGTACTGGTATGGGACGCAGGCGCTGGGGCGTGGCGGACTGACTAGCCCGTGTAGCGCTCGCGGTAGGTGTTGCGCTTGGGCGCGGAGCCGTGGCTGCCGTGGTGACGCGTGCGGGTCGCGGGGTTGACCGCTGTCGCGTTGGGGTCGCCCTGCTTGGAGCTGGCCTGCTTGGGCGGGATGCCGCCGGCCTTGAGAATCTGCACCTCGCGGTCGGTGAGCTCGCGCCACGAGCCCTTAGCCACGTCTTTGAGCTCCAGGCCGGCAAAGTTGCAGCGATGCAGGCGGATCACCGGATGGTGAATCTTGCTCAGCATGCGCTTGACCTGGTTCTTGCGGCCCTCGCGGATGATGACCTCCACGGCGGTGGTGCCGGGCTTGATGCCTTGCGGGGCTACGGCCTCGGCCTCGCGCGCGTTAATGACGCGGCAGATCGCCGGTTGGCATAGGCCATCGTCGAGCTCGATGCCGCGGCGCAGCGGCGTGAGGTCGCGATCGGTCAGGTTGCCGTCCACCAGCGCCTGGTAGGTCTTGTAGACGTGCTTGCTGGGATGCAGCAGGTCCTGCGACAGGTCACCGTCGGTGGTAAAGAGCAGAAGGCCCGTGGTGTCGCGGTCCAGGCGACCCACCGGAAAGAGCCCCGGAAAGCGGTCGCGCGGGACCAGGTCGGCCACGCAAGGGCGTTCCTGTGGATCGCTCATGGTGGTGAGGTAGCCGGTCGGCTTGTAGAGCATCAGGTACACGGCACCCTGGTTGAGCTTGACGGGCATACCGTCGACCTCGATGTGGTCGCGGTCGACATCGACCTTGGTGCCTAGTTCGGTTGCGACCTGGCCGTTGACGGTTACGCGGCCGGCAGTCATCAGGTCCTCCGAGCCGCGGCGGCTCGCCACGCCCGCGCGCGCCAAAAAGCGCTGCAGGCGCATAGTGTGCGGGTAGACGGGCTGGGCGTCGCCCGTGGGCGCTGCGTTGTCCATGGCGCTTGCGAAGTGCGTTTCCCCTGCTTCGTTAGTCCTCGTCATGTATATCCTCCGAGGTATCGACGGTGGGCAGAAGCTCCTCGCCATCGGTGTCCTCAACATCGGTATCGATCAGTTCGCGTTCTTCGTCCAGGTCCTCGGCCTGCTCCTCGAGCGTGGACTGAATGCTGCGGCCGCTCAGGCGCTCGCGGATAAACTGGCGCGACTGCTCGTCGGGGGCAAACTGCTCCAGATCGGGCAGGTCCCGGGTGGAGCGCAGGCCGAACTTTTCCAAGAAGGCGTTGGTCGTGCCGTAGATGATGGCCTGACCGCGCTCGGGGTCGCGGCCGAGTTCGCGCGCCAGGCCCTTATCCACGAGCGACGCGATGACGCCGTCGGAGTTGACGCCGCGGATGCCCTTGACCACCTCGCGCGTGACGGGCTGGTGGTAGGCGATGACGGCCAGGGTCTCAAGCGCCGCCTGAGACAGCTTTTGCGTGTCCCAGCTCAGCACGTAGGCCTCGACCACATCATGGTAGGCGGGGTGTGTAAACAGGCGCCAGCCACCGGCGACCTCGCGCAGCTGAAAGCCGCGGTTGGCCTCTTCGTACTCAACCTTGAGCTCGGCCAAAAGCGACGCGCACTCGCCCGGGGCGATATCCAGCGCAGCTGCCAGCGCGGGTGCGCTGACGGGGTCGCTCGACACCAGCAGCAGCGCCTCGAGGGCGCCTTTGAGGCTGTTTGCCTCCAGCGTGGAAAGGGTTGACATGGTTGCCGCTCCTATTCGGTGAGCTCGGGGCCCTCGCCAGGCACGTATGCCTCGGCGCCCTCGACGCGGTTGATTTGAATGGTTCCAAAGATCTCGTCCTGGCTTAGCGTAAGCGAGCCGCGCTTGGCAAGCTCTAGCATGGCCAGGAAGGTGACAACGAGCTGCTCGGTGGTGGCGTCGCCGTCCAGCAGCTCGCGGAAGGTGCAGGCTTGGTGTGCCATGGTAAAGCGGTCGACCGAGGCCACCGTCAGGTCGAGCGGCACGCGATGCGGTGCCACGTGCTCGGCCTCCAGCAGGAAGGTCTGGCGTTTGCCATCCAGGTCGGCGCAGATGACGGCGAGGCCGCGCAGGGTAATGCCGGCCAGATAGTCGGGCATAAGGCCTAGGAACTCGGGGTCGGGGCCGGCCACGCGCGTATGCATGCGGCTCTCGGCCTGCATACGCGCGCCAAGGGCTGCCGCCGCGCCCTTAAACTGCTTGTAGGCGATCAGACGCTGGATCAGGACCTCGCGCAGGGCGTCGCCGTCGAGCGCACTGAGCTCCTCGAGCTCATCGTCATCCTCGTCATCGTCGTCTGTCTTGCGCGGGGCCTCCTGGGGCACCAGCGAGGCGGCCTTGATGTCCAAAAGGGTTGCCGCGACCAGCAAAAAGTCGCTCGCCACGTCCAGGTCCAGCGCCTCGATGCGCTCGGCCTCGGCCAGGTATTGCTCGGCCACCTCGCTGATCGAGATGGCTCCGATATCAACTTTTTGGCGGGTTACCAGCTGCAGCAGCAGGTCGAACGGTCCGCTGTAGACCTGCGTCGACACGCGATACGACATCTTCGACCTCCTTTGACGGCGCCTTCGCGGCGCGGTTTGGGTGCATGTTGCGACCGTTTTGCACGGTCGACCTGTAAGTTTACCTTAGATGCCGGCGATTGCGAAGTTGAGCAGCCACTCGGCCAGCGGATACACGGTAACGTCGAAATACCGTCCAATCACGTCGATGCCGGTCCACATAGGCAACAGGTACAGCACCAGGATGAGGATGGGCATGGCGTATTGCTGCAGGCGGTAGTAGTTAGAGAGCGCTTTGCCTTTGAGGAACGGCACGATGATCGACGAGCCGTCGAGTGGCGGAATCGGAATGAGGTTAAAGAACGCGAGCGACAGGTTGACCACAATAAAGGTGGCACCGAAGTTCATGATTTGGGAAGCCACAGCAAAGGACATGCTGGTGTAGAGGTTGCCGTATGTCGCGTGCATGAGAGCGGCCGCAAGGCATGCCAGCGCAATGTTCGATGCGGGGCCGGCCACGCTCACCAGGACCTCGTCGCGCTTGGGGTGCTTGAGGTTGTTGAGATAGACGGGCACGGGCTTGGCGAAGGCGAACACCGGGCCGCCGGCGGCGAGCATCAGCAGCGGCAAGAGAATGGTGCCAAACGGGTCGATGTGGTTGAGCGGGTTGAGCGAGACGCGGCCGCGCGAACGGGCCGTCTTATCGCCGAGTGCCCAGGCCGCGGCGGCGTGCGCGCTCTCGTGGATCACGATGCCCACGATGACGGCGGCGGCGCTGGCGAGCAGGTTCATGAGGTAGCTGCTGGACATGTCACTCCCCTAGCGGACGCGGCGCGAGGCGCGCGTAAGCAGGTAGTCGGCCACAAACAGGATGACGGCCACGATGGCGTAATCCAAGCGGAAGACACCGCCAAAGGGCGAGGTGATAACGCCGTAGCCGGCGATGGCGCTCGGCAGGGCGCGCGAAAGCTCAACGACAAAGCCCACGATCTGCAGCTTGGCGGTGAGGCCGCTGAAGCACAGCAGCACGGTCATCGCGCTCATAAATATGCCGCAGATGCGACAAGCGATGGCTATGATGCTCATCGCCACGGCGGTGGCTTTACGAGAGTTCACGCGCGGTCTCCTCTTCGATCTGGGTGGAAAGCTCCAGCCATTCGTCCTCGAGCTTGGGCAGCTCTTGCTTAAGGCCGTTATATTCCCCCAGCGCGGCGTTGAACTTGTCCTGATCGGCATAAAGCTCTTCGCTTGCCATCAATTCCATAAGCTCGTCATAGCGGGCACGCTTTTTGTCCAGCTCTGTCTCGATCTTCTTGAGCTGGTTGCGCACGCCCTTGAGCTTTTTGTTGAGCGCGGCACGGGCCTGGGCCTCGGCGCGCTTTTGCTCCTTGGTCTTTTTGCCCTCGGCAGGCTTGGGAGCCGCGGCTGGGCTGCTGGCCTGGGCGGCGTTGGCTTTGGTGGACTTGGCCGCGGCAGGTGCGCTCTCCCCTGCTGCCTCGGCGGCGGCGCGGGCAGCGAGGTCCTCGCGTTTGAAGAGGTAGTAGTCGTAGTCGCCATCGTAGACCGTGACCTTGCCGTCGCGGATGTCGATGATGCGGTTGGCCACAGCGCGCACCAAGTGCTCGTCGTGGCTGATCAGCACAATGGTACCGGGGAAGTTTTGCAGAGCGTTCTCGAGCATGTCCACCGAGTCGATGTCCAAGTGGTTGGTGGGCTCGTCTAGGCACAGGAGCGCCTCGGGCGCCACGAGCATCTTGGCCAGAGCCAGACGCGCCTTTTCGCCGCCGGAGAGGACTCGAACCTGCTTCTCGATGGAATCGTTGTCGCTAAACAGGAAGGCGCCCAGCAGGCTGCGCTGCTGCGGTACGGTCCACTTGGGCGTGACAGTGTCGATCTCTTGCAGGACGGTATTGGACTCGGTCATGCCCTCGAGCGCGTGCTGGGCGTAATAGGCAACGCCCACGTTGGTGCCCAGGTCGCGCGTGCCGGTAGTGGGCGGCTCCAGGCCGGCGATGATCTTCATGAGGGTGGACTTGCCGGCGCCGTTGGGGCCGACGAGCGCCACGTGCTCGCCGCGGTAGAGTTTGAGGTCGATGTCGCTGTAGATGTGCTTGTCGCCGTAGGACTTGGAGACGCCCTCCAGGCTCACGACCATATCGCCGGAGCGCGGCGGGTCGGGGAACTTAAAGTCGATGTGCTTGTGGCCCTCGGGCAGGATGACGAGCTCCTTTTTGATCTGCTCGATCTTGCGGATGCGCTCCTGCGCCTGGGCGGCCTTGGTGGGCTTGTAGCGGAACTTGTCGACGAAGACCTGCATGTGGGCGATGTCGCGCTCCTGCGCGGCACGCTTGGCGCGCATCTGCTCCAGATTATCCTCGCGCTGCTTGAGGTAGCTGCTGTAGTTGCCGGTGTAGGTGGTCACGCGGCGGTTCTCGAGCGCGGCGACGTGGTCGACGCAGGCGTCCATGAAGGCGCGGTCGTGACTGACGATGAGTACGGCGCCGTCGTAGTTAGCGATAAAGCCGCGCAGCCACTGGACGCTTTCGAGGTCCAAGTGGTTGGTGGGCTCGTCGAGCAGCAGCAGGTCGGGATGGCGCAGGAAGAGCTTTGCCAGCGCGATGCGCATCTGCCAGCCGCCCGAGAACTCGGAGCACGGGCGCTCAAAGTCGGTGACTTTGAAGCCCAGGCCGGACAGGATCTTGCGGGCGTTGCTCTCGAGCTCGTAGCCGCCCAGGTGCTCAAAGCGGTCCTGGACCTGGCCGTACTCGTTCAGGAGTGCGTCGACGTCCTTGCCCTGCTCGGAGAGCTCGGTGATCTGGGCCTGCAGCTCGTTGGCGCGCTTGCCCATGCGGCGGATTTCCTTGGCGGCGGCCATGACCTCGGCGAGGATGGTGGTGTCCTTTTGCTCCAGGTTGGTTTCCTGCTCTAGGTAGCCCACCTGGCAGTCCTTGGCGTACTGGACCTGGCCGGCGTCGGGGCTGTCGATGCCCATGATGATCTTGAGCATGGTGGTTTTGCCGGCGCCGTTGGGTCCCACGAGCGCAAAGCGCTCGCCGGGGTTGATCTGGAAGGACGCGCCGCTAAAGAGGACGCGCGCGCCGAAGCTTTTTTCGATCTTGTCGACCAGAAGGATCATGGTGCCGCCTTTGACCTTGTGTGCCTATATGAAAAAAGGCCCCAACTTGCGTTGGAGCCTCATTCAATGCTCGGGTGGAGACGAGGGGGATCGAACCCCCTGACCTCTTGACTGCCAGTCAAGCGCTCTCCCAGCTGAGCTACGCCCCCGTGCGAAGAAGTACTATACGGGAACTCGGACGGCGATGCAAGGACAATTTTGGAAAAACTTTCGCGGGCCCCGGCGCGCACGTGCGGGTGCGCGGGCCCGCCCAGGTCCGAGGAGCCCGCGATGCCCGCGGGGGCAGCGGTCCACGCACGGACCGTGCGCCGGCCGACTTGGCGAGCGGAACACGACTCTCCCCGTGCAACAGGGTTTTCCGTGCACCGCCAGTCCCATTATCGGGCCTGATTGCGAAGCGCCCCTCCCCTGCGCTTCAGAACCATGCCCGTTTACTACGATGAATCAGGAATGTCCGACCACACTCGCCTTTTGGCGTAAGCGGCGGGCTTCCTACCTGCGGTTTTGCAAATGGAGAACACGCGGTGCTCGGGCATCGCCGATCCGTCGTAGTAAACCGGCATGGTTTTGAAATGGCATCAGGTTGATTTCATACATAAATATGTTGGAGCCCTGAAATATAGGCTTTAACTTTTTCTAAAACACGTCTTTTCCGCGACGCGCCTAGATTAGCTGTTGTTTAACATCGGATTTGATCTTGCGTTGTGCGACTTCCTCGTGCATGGTAGTATTTCACGACGTGAAGCGAAGAAATTGGGCCTGAGTTGGCTTTGTTAGAATTGCATTCACCGTTCATAAGGGCTCTTGGCGCAACGGTTAGCGCAGGGGACTCATAATCCCTGGGTTCTGGGTTCGAATCCCGGAGGGCCCACCAGAGTATTTCGAGGCCGGGCATTACACCCGGCCTCTTTGCTAATGGCACTGCTGACTAGCTTTGCCATCTAGAGACGCAAAGTCATCAACATTCATATTCGTAATTAACAATGGGCATGTCGCCAAGATGCTACCCAGTCAACACATGACCTAAATCTATAGATATGAAAAAAGGCCCCAACTTGCGTTGGAGCCTCATTCAATGCTCGGGTGGAGACGAGGGGGATCGAACCCCCTGACCTCTTGACTGCCAGTCAAGCGCTCTCCCAGCTGAGCTACGCCCCCGTGC
>ENA-OQHN01000060-OQHN01000060.1-human-gut-metagenome-genome-assembly--contig:-NODE-60-length-41603-cov-5.002507_pt1 | contig 41603 bp, 45 predicted proteins | sample MGYA00242564_ERZ504721 | MGnify/ENA primary metagenome ERZ504721 (study PRJEB26092, sample SAMD00036212) | human gut metagenome | host: Homo sapiens | study: EMG produced TPA metagenomics assembly of...
GGATAGAATTCGGCAGGATTTGAGAAATATATAGCAGACTTCTTCCGATGAGGGAGCTGCCAGCGAAGCTGACTGAGGGAGAAATACAGCGGGCTAACGAACCTCACAGCACCTTTTTCATATTATAGAGAAATCCTCTCCCGGCGTAGCCGGGAGAGGATAAATTATATCAGTCGGCAAAAAGATTTCGCTTTCTGCGGAGCTCGACCAAAGGCGCTGCCTTTGGAAACTACAACCGAACGAGAAGTTCGGTTTCAACTTCTTTGAAAAAAGTTGGATCAAAAGCTTTCAGCGACTCTTTCCATGTTACTCAACTGTTTCGCGGCTTAAAAAATCGGACGCGAGCTTGCCGAGCCGCAAATGCTCCTGCGTTTCGCCGGGCTTTGCGTCTTCGTCTTTAATGAGCAGGAACATGCCGCACAAATCGCCCGCACAGGAGATGGGGAACGCTGCGTTTGCGGTGCGCAGCCCGCCCTCCGCCGCCAAAACGGTGTCCTCGCCGGAGGAGATGAATGCCTTTTTGCGGCGCATCAGCTCATCCAATTGCTTGGAGACGGGCTTATCCAGCAAATCCTTTTTCGGGATGCCTGCCGTTGCGATGATGCGGTCGCGGTCGCACACGGCGGTGCCGATGCCGCTTGCCGCCGAGATGCACTCCGCCATGTTTTTGGCGCTTTCGTTTAGTTCTCCCACGGGCGAGTATTTGCGGAAGATGATGCTGCCGTCTTTGTCGATGAAAATTTCAAGCGGCGTGCCCTCGCTGATCTTCATGGTGCGGCGCAGCTCTTTCGGCACCACCACTCGCCCGAGATCATCCATACGTCTGACGATACCGGTTGCCTTCATATCTCAAATCTCCCTTGTTTTCAAAGTTTCGGTATGGGTAGTATTTGAGAAATGCGGGGAATTATACACGTTACAAAGTTTTACGGAAATACACAGTGATGCGTCCGGTACCTGCTTTGACGTGAAAAGCGGCATGGTTTGAAAAGGATTGTCTCCGATATTGATATAAAAAATCAAGCGTCATGCTGGAGTAAAAGCACGGCGCTTGACTTATTAAAAATAAATTTTAATCTTCCACAGGCGTTTCCAAATTGTTCATTACAAGCCCTGTGATAAGCTTCGGGTAAAAATACGTGGACTTCTGCGGCATCTTTTCGCCCGCAGCCGCTACCGCGCCGATCTCCTCCACGCGCGTGGGGTTCAAAATAAATGCACACTGCATCTCGTCGCTTTCAACCGTGGAAAGCGCTTCGTTCAAATCGCGCGTATACGTCAAGTTTTTCTGACTTGCCATATTTTCGCGATCAATCCCGAGGGCGCGCTCCAAAATGAGCGTGTGCAAAACGCTGACGTCCAGCCCGCGCGAGGCCTCGCTCTTTTCGGGCATAAATTCTTCCATAACCGCCGCGTCTTTCAAAATCAGCAGCGCGTAGTTCATTCTGTCCCCGTTTTTATACACGAATACGAACGCCTTTTGCCCGGCATCATACACATTTTTCATGCGCGGCTCAATCTCGCTTTTGTCCGCAAGCGTCTCGATTTGAAAGTATTCCCCGCAGCTTTCAAGTACCTTTTCGGCGGAAAAGCCCTCAATGCCGCGCACAAGGCGGTGCGTCGGGAACACCACAAGCCCCGGATGTGCCATATCGACGAGCGTCATCATGACGAATTCGCTGCCCGGCGCCCAAACGGCATTTTCACGGCAGTAATCGCGGTAATGAATTGCGGTTTCATAGCGGTGATGCCCGTCCGCAATGTACAATTTGCGCGGCGCAAAATCGGCGCGGAACGCTTCAAGCGCCTGCTTGTCATTCACAATCCACAGGCGGTGTGTGACAAGTTCGTCTGAAAATTCGCAGTACGGCGTGCCGGCGGAAAGGCGGTCGATGCGCTTTTGCGTCTCGCCCTTTTCGTCCTGATACAAAGAGTAAATCGAGCTGAAGTTGCAGTTCGTCGCCTTCATCAGCTCAAAACGGTCCTTTTTCGCCTTAGAGAGCGTCTCCTCGTGCGGCAGCACAACGCCCGCAGAAAAATCCTCCACGCGCACAAGGCACACGATGGCCCTTTAGGCTGCGCACCTCGCCATGGTCTACGTCGGTTTTGAATTCTTCCTCGTAGATATAAAGACCTGCGTCCTTGTCACAGCGCAAAGTGCCGTCGGAAAGCCACGTGTGCAACGTCTTGCCGGCGGTCTTATACGGTTCTTCGCCGCGCGGCAGCTCCAGGCGTATGACGTTGTGCGGGTTTCTTTCCAAAAACGCCGCGCGCTCCGCTTCACTGATGATGTCATACGGCGGACAGGTCAGTTCTTTCGCTTCTCCCGCCGATTTTGTGTACCGCATGGCATGAAATGCCCGAATGTCTGCCATCGTGGTGCCTCCTTTAGATTTCACTTTTTCTCATTATAACGGCAAAGCACTCTTGCGTCAAGAAAAAAGCAATACAACATGAAACATCCTCGCCGCAGTTCAAGTCCGAAAACACTTCACAGCCCGGCTGTTTTGTCCGTATTCCCCGACCGTTCGAATAAAAACCTGCTTCTTAAAAGCGCAAGAACAAAACGCTGTGCGGCGGCATTTGTAAGGTTCCGCCCGCAGCTTGGTCCAGAACGTTTGACTGGGTAAATGAGGAGGGAGGCAACACGGTGTCACTGGAGAAGAGCACCGCCTCGCTGCAAGGTCCAAAGGAAGAGAAGTCCACCGGCTTTTTGCGGTGAAATGCGGCGTTCACCACCGTGGCGGACACCCGACCCTCTCGATCCACGGTAATAACGGCTTCTTGAGACGCGGAGCACAGACGATTACCCATGTGCCAGCGATTCATCCAGGAGAACACTTGTCCTTGCGCTGTCAAGCTCACGTGATTCGGTTTCACACACAGCATTCCCTCGTTGATTGCCTGAAAGTGACACGCAAGGGCTATCCCGCTTTTTTCCGCCTCTTCCATCAACATGTGCAGAACCAGCGCCGCATAAATACCGTCGGTAACACTGGAAGGACGGTACCAGGCATACCACACATTCCACTCGTCCATGGAAATGCGTATAGAAGGCTCCAGCCACTGCCGGGACTGGTGAATCAGCTCCCGCATCCGGGAGACAGAAGCCATGCACCGGTTATATTCCTCCTCTACGGTGGAAAGGTCGGTGTAATGGGGGTCGTAGCCATAATAGTGCTGGGAAATCATCTGAGAAATCCCGGCAAGCGGCTTGGCTGAAAATTCTGCCCATTCCTTGTTAGGATAGGGTCCCGAGGAGCACAGGCTGAGACCGGGTGAGGCCTCCAGCATTTTTTTGCCATTCTCCAGTGCGATCTGGCAGTACCCGGCAGGAGTGTTGTCGCCCTCCATGTGACCGTAACCGAATTCGTTACCCAATGACCAAAACTGCACGTTGTAAGGCTCTTGGTGACCCCGATTGGCTCGGAGTTTTCCGTAGGGGGTTGAGACATCGCCGTTGCAGTATTCCACCCAAGCGGCGTTCTCATCGGGGGTGTTCCAACAGGGGTTGATGGTGATAAACGGCTCGGCACCGATTTCTCGACACAAGGCGATAAAGTCATCGGTATTCATCTCGCTGAAATCGTAGCCCATGGTGTGAGGTTGAGTTTCCAGACCCAAATAAGACTGGAACGGCGCACGCATATCCGCCGGCAAAAGGCCGTCCATCCAGTTGAATTCCCCGGCAAAATTGCCGCCCGGCCAGCGCAGCACCTTGATGCCCAAATCCTTCATGGCTTCCACCACATCGCGGCGCATTCCGTGGAAGTGATCCTTGGGCAGCAAAGAAACGGCTCCTACGCAGACATAACCCGCATTCTCCCAGCAGATTCGCAGATCGGCATCAGGGTCAGCGGCCTGCGGGGTGAGCTCCACCTCTAAACGGGTCCAATCGTCGCCGCCACCTACAGATGTGGCACGGCAGTAGACGTTCTTTCCGGTTCGATCTGTCAATGAAACCGTAAACTTCACCGATTCTTGGGTTTTAACCACCATTCCGAACAGATACGGTTGCCCTTGGGATATTGTGATGCCATGCTGACCCATGCCGACAGCTTCCCCGCAGTAGGGGTTGAAGATACCGACGGAATTACATTCGAGGGTCCGCTTCATGTGGTAGCCTTCTCCGTGGCGGGTGTAGGGTTCATCCAAGGCAAACACGCCACGTTCCCCCAAGGGAAACCATTCTATGGCGCAGCCCTCGCAAGCCGTGGGCTTCCCGGCGAACTTTCGATTGCGAACCATCTGGGCGGATAGGCCGGTATAGATACAGGAGCGAGTGTGCTCCAGATTGCAGCCGAACAAGTAGGGCGAAACCAGTAAATCCGCAGGATCGTCCCGGCGTAAGGTGAGAGGTGTGGCCTGAGCTGCTTTTCCATCCCAATCGACGGCCTCGTCCAGATTGCTGCTGCGAACCACGTTCATGAGTTCGCCGCTGAGAAGCTCCACAACGCTGACGCGCAGCTCCGCAGCCACACGGCTGAAAAGCGTCACGTCGGGCAGGCTTTTGCCACGTTCCCACTTAGAGACCGCTTTATCGGTTACATTCAGTCGTTCGGCCAGTTGAGCCTGAGTAAGACCCATGGCCATCCTGCGCCGGCTGATAAACTGTCCTATTTTTGATAAATTCATAAATTTTCCTCCCCTTAGGACTTTTCTTTAGCATATCATAGTCCACCCGCACAAGCAACCGACCGACAGTTGAGTAACATGGAGCGAAAAAATTTCTCTGATACTTTTATGGAACGCTTCTTCCGTCACGTCGGAAAAGAAAAAACGGGAGTGCTCCCGAACATCGCCTCGCAGTTAAGGCAGAACGCGGTTGCTTATTTTGCACTTATTTTCAAAGGGCTGCACTGTATTCTGCTTCGTTTTTTCGCCCGGGGGTACCTCTTTACCGCTTTGCAAAAATAAAAGCTTTTCCGTGCGCAAAAAGCTTGAAACGCAACGGGGGATTTGGTATGATGGACGTAAATAAGCCTTGAGGGGAAGGGCTGCACATTGTGTGCGGCGTGCGCCCTAAAATTTTGGGAAGGCGGTTGGATTGAGATGGAAAAAAGCAAGCGAACGTTTCGCGGCAGTTACCCGGCGTATGCCCTGACCTATTTCTTCTTTTACTGGAGCTTGGGCGTGTTTACCTCGGTGCTGTCTATGTATCTGACGGGCATCGGCAAATCGAAAGCGGAGATGTCCTTTATCATGTCGGCTTCGAGCTTGTTCGGCGTGGTGCTGATCCCGATCGTGGGGTATATCAATGATAAGCTGCGAAAGCCGCGGCTTATCTGTACGGTGATGATGGCGTGCGTGGCGGTGTTCGGTATTCTGTTTGCGTTGGTGCGCGAAACGATGCTGCTGTTCCTTTTAAACGGCTGCATCATGGGGTTTATCTCATCGCTTTCGCCGGTGAGCGAGCGCATGGCAACCTCGACGAAGTACCGCTACGGCACCATTCGTATTTGGGGCACGTTCGGTTATGCGGCGGCCGTACAGGTGGCCTGCGCCATGATGGAATTTACGAGCCCGCAGCTGATTTTTGTTTCGGTCTCCGTTTCGGCGGTGCTGGCCATTGTGGGTTTCCTCGGCACGGACGACATTTCGTTTACGGATACGGAAGCGGCAAAGGCTGCGGCGGGCAAGCAGTTTTCATTTCTCTGTGCGCCGATGTACATTTTGTTCGTCATCATCGGGTTTGTTTTTTCGGGCTGCTCAAATCTCAATATGACATATAGCCCCATTTTATTGCAGGAGCTCGGCATGCCGACGGGTGCGGTGGGCACAGTGCTGTTTTTCAGTACGATTGTTGAGCTGCCTGTCATTTTGTTTTCGTACAAATTTATGGATCGCTTTTCAGGGCGCACGCTGATGCTTTTGGCGTTTGCTATTATGGTGGCGCAGTTTTTGCTGTACGCCACGGCGCCGAACGCGTTTGTTGCGGTTGTGACCATGCTGGTTTTGCGTGCTATCGGTTCTACGCTGTTCGGGATGATCTTATTGAAGATTGTGCGCGGCGTTGTGCAGGTGCGTTCCGTTTCCACGGCACTGGGCGTTATCAGCGCTACGGACGCGATGAGTGCCATTTTGATGCAGAACCTTGGCGGTATTCTGGTGGAAAACACGAGTATCCGCATCTTGTATTTTGCCATGGCGGGCCTGATGATGCTCGGCATGATCCTAACGCTGTTCCTGCGCGTGCAGAACACGGAAAAGGTGTTTTCGTAAAAATTTCCCCGCAGCTTCGTGAAATTTCCGACGTGAAGCTGCGGGGAATTTTTAGAAGCCGAACACGGCTGTGTAATCTAAAACGGCGTGCACGAGGACGGGGATCCACAGGGAGCCGGATTTTTCTTTGAGGTATTGGAAAAGGCAGCCCATGGCGACAAGCCCCGCCATTTGTGAGCATACAAAACGCACAAGGTAAGACGCGGTGATCGCTCCGAAATCCGCATAGGCGAACACGTGCATGGCGGCAAAGAGAATGTTTGGCACGAGGTAGCGAACGGCGGCGGGCTCGTCCCGCAAAAGCCCCACGCATACGCCGCGCACGACGAATTCCTCACAAAACGCGATGAAAACGGTGTAGTAGAATAGGCTGTACAGCACGGTGATTTTATTCGGCTTTACGATCAGCGCTGCGGCCGTGACGATAAGCAGGAGAAACAGCAACAAAACAGCGATTTTTCTTGTTTTGCCTTTGGGGACGGTCAGTTGCATCGCCTGCACAAAGCGCTTTTTGCAGAAAACGAGCGCGAGGAAAACAAGAAAAGCGGGCACGGCGGACGTGAGCAGATTTTGCGCAAAGAGCTGCGGCAGGTACGAGGAAGCCGCCCGCACGGAGAGCAGCGTGCCTTTTTGTTTTTCGGCGTATATGACCCATGCGGCGAAAAGCATATCCGCGGCACAAATCAAAAACACGGCAAGAATTTTCAGCGCAAATTTGTCTTTTGAAGACGCTTTATCTAAAAGCATAGTTTTCTCCTTTCGCGGCCCGAGCAGCCGCCTTTTTCGGGTAAATTATAGCACGGCTTTCAGAACGTGACAAGTTCACTAAATTTCTGACAGTGAATTTTACGGGGGGAATTTTCTTTTTACTGGAAACGGGCGGGCTGCTGTGCTATGATTAAAGTATCAAAAGGAAGGTGGTTATATTTATGATATTGGAAAGAGTCACGCCGGAAAGCGTGGGTATTCATTCCGAAGGCATATTGAAATTTATCGATCTTGCAGAAAGCAGAGGGCTTGAGCTGCACAGCATGATGCTGCTGCGCCACGGCAAGGTGTGCGCAGAGGGCTGGTGGAAGCCGTATAACCCGGCGTCGCCGCACATGATGTTCTCCTTTACAAAGGCGCTGACCTCCACGGCTATCGGCTTTGCGTGCCAGGAGGGAGCGCTGTCTCTTGACGATCGCTTGAGCGAGCTGTTCCCGGACAAGATGCCGGAAAATCCGAGCGAAAATCTGCTTGCCTGCACGGTGCGCGATCTGCTCACGATGTCCTGCGGCCACGAGACGGAGATCAATACGTTCGATGTGAACGAGCCGGATTGGATTAAGAATTTTCTTTCGCATGAGTTTAAATATAAGCCCGGCACGTGCTTTATGTATAACACCGCCGGCACGAACATGCTGTGCGCCGCGCTGAAGCGCCGTACGGGTGAGGATCTGTTCGAGTACCTTACGCCGCGCCTTTTTGAGCCGCTCGGCATTGAGAATATTGAGTGCTTCCGTCTGCCGGACGGCATCGAAATGGGCGGCGCGGGCAGCCGTCTGAAGACCGAAGACATGGCGCGCTTTATTTTGTTTGTTTCCCGGCACGGCAAGTGGGAGGGCAAGCAGCTTTTGAACGCCGAATGGTTCGACATGGCGAGCGCAAATCAGGTCTCAACGATCAGTCCGGCGAATAATGCGGATAATCCCGACTGGCGCTGTGGTTACGGCTTCCAGTTCTGGCGCTGCGTGCCGGAGCATGTGTTCCGCGCGGACGGTGCGTTCGGCCAGTACGGCGTGGTGTTTGAGGACAAAGACACCGTGCTCATTTTGCAGAGTTCTTCCTCCAACCAGCAGGAGCAGCTGACCTGCGCGTGGGAAGCGTTGCTGCCGGCCATCACGGACGAGGAGACGCTGCCGGAAAGCCCCATGGCGCACGTTTTGAAGAAGCGTTTGGAAAAAGCGGAGATCACGCCGATGCTGTCTTCCCGCAACCCGTGGTCCGAAAAAGAGATTGAGGGTAAGAAATTCGCGTTTACGGAGGAAGTTCCGGGGCTTGTCGATTTCATCGGCGGCGTGTGGATCGTGGCCCCGCAGGGCGGTGTGACAAAGACGCTGCGCTTTGAATTTGCGCCCGAAAAAGCAAATCTCGTTTTCGAGCAGGATAACGGCGAATTTACGGCGGAGATCGGCCTTCAGAGCCACTTCACGAGCTTTACGCTCGGCGGCCGTACCTACGGCGCTGTGGGTCGCTGGCGCAGTGACAAGCGCTTTGAGCTCGAAGTTTGCTGTGCGGAATCCGCAGGCGGCAGACGAATGATTTTCACATTTGAGGGTGACGCGCTCACGCTGGAGACGGAATCTACGATGTCAATCTCCGGTGGCATTGCAGACCGCCCGTACAAGCGCTACACGCTGAAAGCGGAATAATTTCAAAGAAGGATATGGAGCCGTGCGCAGAAGGAAAACCTGTTTGCGCGCGGCTTTTCTTTGCTTAAAACGTTTGACTAACGGCCTGAAATATGTTATACTCTTGGGGTATCGAATATTGGGCTGTCGCCAAGCGGTAAGGCAACGGACTTTGACTCCGTCACCTCGTGGGTTCGAATCCCGCCAGCCCAGCCAGAAAAAAGGACTTTGCGTTTTGCAAAGTCCTTTTTTCAACAAGATAAATCCCCTGGGGATTTGTGAAACTGCCCTTTATGCGGTGAAGTGTCTTAGAATGTTTATAAAAAGGAAAACCGCCGACCTTCGCAATCATCTCGCGCAGCAGCTCCGGGTTTTCCAGCATGGGGCACGGGCGCAGGTGGTTCTCGTTGAACGGCTGGCCATCGTGGTACGCCATGAAGAGCGGCGACTGCAGGACTTCGAGCAGTGTTTTTTCGCGGATGTTGGAATCGGAATAGTGGATGAACACGCACGAGCGGCGTCGCCGCCGGTGTAGATATACAGGTATACGCCGAGCTCTTTGCCCTGCGTGATGGCAGAAATTATAGAGAAAACAAAAGCGCCGGGCTTCCATGAAAGCTCGGCGCTTGATTTGTTGATGAGAATTATACGAACTGGGACGGGTCTACACGAGTGCCGTTTTGGTAGACCTCAAAGTGGCAGTGGTCACCGAAGGAATAGCCGGTATCGCCGACATAGCCGATGACATCGCCCTTGTTGACCCACTGGCCCTCGCTGACAGCGACGGAGCTCATGTGTGCGTACAGGGTGGAATAGGTGCTGTCGTGGTAAATGGAGACGTAGTAGCCCCAGGAATAGCCCCAATCATCGGAGCCGTTTGCGGTCATGACCCTACCGGAGCGGGATGCCACGATCGGCGTGCCGCGGCTTGCGGGGATATCCATGCCGTAGTGGCCGTTGCCGAATGCACAGCTGACGCCGGTCCAGCCCGGAACAGGCCATGCAAAGCTTTCACCGGAATAGTCATCGTCATAAGACGGCTGCGGCACCGGGGTCGGGGTGGGGGTCGGCTTTACGGTCGGCACCGGGGTCGGTGTCGGGGTAGGCATAACGTTGCCGTTATCGTCCACTTCTTCTTCAGGCACCGGGGTCGGCGTAGGTGTGGGCTCTACGGTCGGTACCGGGGTCGGGGTGGGCGTGGCTTTTGCCTGTGCCATCTGCTGCTGCATTTCGGCGATCTTTGCCGACATCATGTTTGCGAGCACGTATTCTTCTTCCTCGGTACGGGAAAGCTCGGTCTCGGCACTGCTCTTATCGGAGCGGATCTGCTCGAGCAGGGCGGTGTTGTCGCTTTCGAGCTGCTTTAATTCTTCTTCGCTTGATTCATACAGCTTTTTGGCATCGGCAAGCGCGGTCTTTTCCTTTTCAAGCTCTTCGCGCTGTGCCTTTGTCTCGTTCATGTACGCTGCAACCGTATCGATGAGCTGCTTATCGTGGCGGGTGATGGTGGAGACGGCCTCTGCGCGCATGGAGAAATCATGCAGGCTTTCGGAATTGAAGAGAATCTCCAGTGTGCCGACGGTGCAGCCGGCGGAGTACAGCACGGCGAGACGCTTTTTCAGAAGCTCCATGGTATCGGAGATCTGATCTGCGGAATCGCTGAGCTCTTTTTCGAGCTTTTTAATGCTGGTGTTCAGCACGGTGATGTCACTGTTTGCGGTATCGATCTGCTCCTTGATGGTATCAATCTTTTCGGAGAGTAGGGTAAGGTATTCGGTCTTATCGGCCTCCTGAGACTCCAGAGAGGAGATTTTGTTTTCGAGGTCGGCCTTTTTGTTGGCGAGCTCGGTCTGCTTGGCTTCCATATCGGCTACGGTATCGTCGGCGTAGCTGAGCGGTGCGGCACAGAGCAGCAGGGCGGAAAGCACGGCTGCAGTGATGCGCTTCATGTTTTTAGAAAACAGCTTCAACGGAAAAACTTCCTTTCAGCAATAAATTTCGATTTCATAAAAGGGCATACGAATCCCCCTTTTATATACGGGACTATTCTACATGATAACTTTCGGTTTTTAATTCCTTAAAAGAATTAAAATGCAAATTACTACGGAAAAAGAACAGATTTATTTCAGAATTCTTACAAGAGAGCCCAAGTCGGTATCAGCTTCGAGATAACTTTACGGGGAAAAGAAGGGCACTTCAAAGGAAAAAGAGGATGCGCGAAAGCGTTTTACTTGACATTTTGCCGCGAAACGAGTACAATATCAGCGGTTGTTCGTTAGTTTGTTTAACTAAATTTATCGAAAAACGGCACAAATGGGCGAAAGGAGTGTGCAGCATGTCCGGCTTTTCTGCGAAAGCAAACGAGCTTCTGGTGGAGATCTATCGCAATGTGCAGATCTTGGAGCAGAACGAACTGAAAAAACAACGGCTGAACATCTCCATCAACGAGATGCACATGATCGAGCTCATTGCCAAAGGCAAAACCGGCATGACGGTCAGCGAGATCGCCCAACAACTCAAGGTGACAAAGCCCTCCGTTACGGTGGCGGTGAACAAGCTGGTGCAGAAGGGCTACTGCGAAAAGCAGCGTCTGCCCGGCGACGGCCGCGCGGTGCAGGTAATGCTAACGCCCGAGGGTAAAAAAGTGGAGGCGTTCCACCGCCGCTGCCACCGGCGCATCATTGCGGAAATCTGCGAGGATCTTTCGGAAGAGGAGCGCGAGGAGCTTCTGCGCACCATGACGCGCATCAATTCTTATTTTCAGACGAAATTGTGATTTCTTTAAGTTTATTTCGATGATTTGCGCGGCAAATCATTGGGAGACCCCTTAATTGGGTCTCCCACACCTCAACAGTCCACTGGACTGTTGAGGTTCCCGTCCTGATTTTTGGGAGGCAAAAAGATTTCGCCATTTGCGAATGACGACTTAGGGCGCTGCCCTAAGAACCCGCAAGTTTTCTGAAGAAAACTTGACTAAAGACTTTTAACAAACATTCACTTTAATAAGGTTATTATATTGCCTTTACGGCGCTGCCGAAATTTTTTCGGCCGGAAAGGAAAGAAAACTATGAGCTTTAAAATTTTAGGTACAGGCAGCTACGCGCCGGAGCACGTTGTGACGAACGACGACCTCTCTGCGCTTGTAGACACCAACGATGAATGGATCACACAGCGCATCGGCGTGCGCTCCCGCCACATCAGTGAAACGGAAACGAATGTGGATATGGCGGTGAAAGCGGCCGAGCGCGCACTGGAAAACGCGGGCATCTCTGCCGATGAGCTCGACCTCATCATTGCGACGACCATCACGGGCGACACGCTTTCTCCGGGCACGGGCTGCATGGTGCAGAACCGCATCGGCGCGCACTGCCCGGCGTTTGACCTTGCGGCGGCCTGCAGCGGCTTCCTCTTTGCGTTGGAAACGGCGGCGGGCTTCCTTTCCCGCGGCGCGTATAACCGCGTGCTTGTCGTCAGCGCAGAGCGCATGAGCGGTATCATCGACTGGACAGACCGCGGCACGTGCTGCATTTTCGGCGACGGCGCGGGCGCGGCGGTGCTCGGCAAGGGTGACGGTCTTGTGGCCTCTCACCTGATGACAAAGGGCGGCGACGACGTAATCACAATCCCGACGCGCTATGACCGTTCCCCGTGGTACAAAAACGAGATCAGCGAGATTACGTCCGTACACATGAACGGCCGCGAGACGTACAAATTCGCCGTGATGGCGATGTCCGACAACATCAAGGATTTGATGGCTTCGGCGGGCGTTGCGGGCGAAGACGTGGCGCTTGTCATTCCGCATCAGGCAAATTACCGCATTATCAACGAAGCGCGACGCAGAATCCCCGACATTGCGCCGGAGAAGTTCTGTATCAACATCGACCGCTACGGCAACACGTCTTCCGCGAGTGTGCCGATCCTCTTGGATGAGATGAACCGCGCGGGCAAGATTCACGAGGGCGACCTCATCATTCTGGCGGCATTCGGCGGCGGTCTTTCTGCAGGCGCCATGATCATCCGCTGGTAAAAACACGACATACAGTCAAAAATAAAGAAAAACCGAAACGTTTTCAACAGGCAAAAGCCGGAAAGGGGAAAACATTATGATCTCAACACCGATTTGTGACATGCTTGGCATTCGCTACCCGATCTTTCAGGGCGGCATGGCTTGGATCTCGGACGGCAAATTAGCAGGCGCCGTTTCCGAAGCGGGCGGCCTTGGCATTATTTCCGCTATGAACGCAAACGCAGAGTACCTGCGCGAGCAGATTAAAATTGCAAGAGAACTGACCGATAAGCCCTTTGGTGTGAACATCATGCTGATGAGCCCGTTCGCGGACGAGGTGGCAAAGGTGGTCGCGGAGGAAAAAGTGGCGGTCGTAACGACCGGCGCGGGTAACCCCTCCAAATATATGAAAGACTGGCTTGCGGCCGGCATTAAGGTTATCCCGGTCGTGGCATCCGTCAGCATGGCACGCCTGATGCAGCGCGTGGGCGCCTGTGCGGTCATTGCGGAGGGCGGCGAAAGCGGCGGCCATATCGGCGAAACGACCACCATGGCGCTTGTACCGCAGGTGACGAGCGCAGTGACGATTCCGGTCATCGCGGCGGGCGGCATCGGCGACGGCCGCGGCGTGGCGGCAGCATTCATGCTGGGCGCTGTGGGCGTGCAGCTCGGCACGCGCTTCCTGGTTGCAAAGGAGTGCGGCGTGCACCAGAACTACAAAAACAAGGTCTTAAAGGCCAATGATATTGCGACGATGTCTACCGGCAAGCGTCTCGGTCACCCGGTGCGCAGCATCAAGAACCCGTACACAAAGGAATATTTTAAGCTTGAGTACAGCAATATTTCCGACGAGGAGCTTGAAGCGTACGGCAGAGGCGCTCTGTACCGTGCGGCCGTGGAGGGCGACGAAAAGACCGGCTGCTTCCTTGCAGGCCAGATCGCCGGCATGGTGAACAAAGAGCAGACCGCAAAGGAGATCATCGAAGAGATCTTCACGCAGGCGGAAGACGTGCTGAAGGGGGCGACCAAATGGGTAAAGTAGCCTTTGTTTTCTCCGGTCAGGGCGCACAGTACAGCGGCATGGGCAAGTCCCTTTACGAGCACAGCGCGGCGGCGAAGAACGTGTTTGACACGGCGGAGAGCATCCGCCCCGGCACGAAGAACCAGTGCTTCTCCGGCACCTTGGAGGAGATCAGCATCACGAAAAACACGCAGCCGTGCCTGTTCTGCGTTGACCTTGCGGCGGCAGAAGCGCTGCGTGAAGCGGGCATCACGCCCGACATGACGGCGGGTTTCTCGCTCGGCGAAGTGGCGGCGGTGACGTTTGCGGGCGTCTTTACAACGGAAGAGGGCTTCTCGCTCGTCACAAAGCGCGGCGAAGCGATGCAGGCGGCGGCCGAGCAGGCAGACAGCGCCATGGCGGCGGTTTTGAAGCTGCCGAACGAAAAGGTTGAGGAGCTGTGCCGTATGCATCAGAGTGTGTTCCCGGTAAACTACAACTGCCCGGGTCAGCTCGTCGTGGCGGGTCTGAAAACGACTTTGCCGGATTTCCTTTCCGACGTTGCCGCAAACGGCGGCAGAGCCGTACCGCTGAATGTGAGCGGCGGCTTCCATTCTCCGTTTATGGAGAGCGCTTCTGCGCGTCTGCACGACGTTTTGGAGACGATGGACGTGAAGGAGCCGACCGTGCCGGTCTACGCGAACTACACGGCGGAGCCGTACACGAAAGAAACGGCAAAAGAACTGCTGACACAGCAGGTGGCACACCCGGTGCGCTGGCAGCAGACCGTTGAAAAAATGATTGAGGCGGGCGTGGATACGTTTGTTGAAGTGGGCGCAGGCAAAACGCTGTGCGGCCTCATCAAAAAGACGAGCCGCGCGGTGAAGGTATATAACGTGGAAGACGCGGAGACGCTTTCGGCAGCGGTGCAGGCGATCCGTGCAGAAGGAGAAAACGCATGAGCTTAAACGGCAAAACGGCGCTCGTTACGGGCGCATCCAGAGGCATCGGCCGCGCCATTGCGCTGCGCCTTGCCGAAGACGGCGCGAATGTAGCGGTCATCTACGCAGGCAGCGCCGATAAGGCCAAAGCTGTTGTGAACGAGATCACGGCGCTTGGCGTAAACGCAAAAGCATACCGGTGCAACGTGGCGGATTCCGCCGCGGTGAACGAAACCGTGAAAGCGGTGACGAACGACCTCGGCAAGATTGATATTCTCGTCAACAACGCGGGCATCACACGCGACGGCCTGATGCTGCGCATGAAGGACGAGGATTTTGATGCGGTGCTCGACACGAATTTAAAGGGCGCGTTCAATATGATTCGCGCGTGCTATTCCGGCTTCATCCGCAAGAAAAGCGGCAGAATCATCAACATTTCCTCCGTTTCCGGCATTATGGGCAACGCAGGGCAGGCGAATTATTCCGCTTCAAAGGCGGGCGTCATCGGTTTAACGAAATCCGTGGCGCGCGAACTCGCTTCCCGCGGCATCACCTGCAATGCGGTGGCGCCGGGCTTTATCCAGACGGACATGACAGAAAATCTCGGCGACAACAATCCGCTTTTAAACAGCATCCCGCTGGGCAGAATGGGCAAGCCGGAGGATATTGCGGCGGCAGTGGCGTTTTTGGCTTCCGACAGCGCGGCGTACATTACGGGCGAAGTGCTGAAGGTAGACGGCGGTTTGGCTATTTAAAACCTGTGAACTTTGAGATTTTACGGGCTTGAAAAAGTTCTTATTGATTAAGTTTTCAACGTAAAAAGATAAATCGGTTCAAAACTTTCAAGAGAAAGGAGTGCTTCCGTTTCGGAAGCCTGAAAAATATGGAAAGAAGAGTAGTTATCACGGGTCTCGGCGCAGTTACCCCGATCGGCAACGATGTGGATACGTTCTGGGAAAACCTGAAAGCCGGCAAGTGCGGCATCACGAAAATCACGAAGTTTGACTCCACGGACTTCAAAGCGCATGTGGCGGCGGAGGTCAAGGATTTTGACCCGCTGCTGTACATGGATAAGGGCGAAGTGCGCAAGAACGACCCGTTCTCTCAGTTTGCCATCGCGGCGGCAACGCAGGCGGTGAACGACAGCGAAATCATGGGAAAGATCGACCCGGAGCGCTTCGGCGTGTATTTCGGTTCCGGTATCGGCGGCATTCAGACGTTCTCCAATCAGGTGACGGCGCTGAACGAAAAGGGTCCGCGCCGCGTTTCCGCGTACTTTATCCCGATGCTCATTGCGAATATCGCGGGCGGCAACATCGCCATTAAGTTCAACGCGCAGGGCTCCTGCCTGCCGATCACCACGGCGTGCGCGACGAGCAACAACGAGATCGGTGAAGCGTACCGCGCCATTAAGCACGGCTATCTCGATGCCATCATCGCCGGCGGCGCGGAAGCGGCCATCGTCCCTGTGGGCGTGGCGGGCTTCGGCAATATGACGGCGCTGACCACCTGCCCCGACCCGGAAGACGCTTGCTGCCCGTTTGATAAGCGCAGAAGCGGCTTTGTCATGGGCGAGGGCGGCGCGGCGCTCATTCTCGAAGAATATGAGCACGCAAAGGCGCGCGGCGCGAGAATGTACGCGGAGATCGTGGGTTACGGCGCTACGGACGACGCGCACCACATGACTGCCCCGGATCCGGAGGGCAACGGCGGCGCAAGAGCCATCCGCATGGCATACGAAGAAGCGGGCGCGGACCTTGCAAACGAGAAAATTTACATCAACGCGCACGGCACCAGCACGCCGCTTAACGAGCGCAGTGAGACGCTGGCCATTAAAAAGGCGTTCGGCGAGCACGCATATGACGTTGTCATCAGCTCTACAAAGTCCATGACGGGCCACATGTTGGGCGCGGCCGGCGCGGTGGAGGCCATTGCTTCCGCGCTGGCGGTGAAAGAGGGCATCGTTCCGCCGACCATCAACTACAAAGAGCCGGACCCGGACTGCGACCTTGACGTCTGCCCGAACGAAGCGAGAAAGGTTGACCTTGACCTCGCCCTGTCCGTTTCCCTCGGCTTTGGCGGCCACAACGCTTGTATTGCAATTCGCAAGGTTTTGTAGTAAAATATGGGGTACGACACCGCAGGGTATCTGCGGGAATACCCGGATAAATACCGCTTGATTCAACGGAGGGACGTTTGTGAATATTAAAGACATTGCGGCTTTGGCGGAGATCGTCAAGCAGAACGAGCTGACGAAGCTGGAAATAAACGGCGAAAATATCGTCATTGAGCGCGCCGCGCAGGTCGTGCAGGCGGCGCCAATCCTGAACGCCGTGCAGCCCGCCGTGCCGGAGCAGATGCACACGACGGAGCCCATTGCGGAAGTGAAGGAGAAAGAGGGCGTTTATGTAAAAAGCCCTGCTGTAGGCGTGTTTTACGCCGCGCCGTCTCCGGACAGCAAGCCGTTCGTCGCCGTGGGCGACACGGTGCACAAGGGCGACACGCTCTGCATCATTGAGGCCATGAAGCTGATGAACGAGATCAACAGCGAAATGGACGGCGAGATTGCCGAGATTTGCGTCGGCAACGGGCAGGTCGTCGAATACGACCAGCCGTTGTTCCGCATTATTTAAGATGAAAAGCTCCCGGAGCGCCGCCAAAAAAATGCGCGTCCCCGGGATTTTTCCGTGGAAAGGAATACGTTAGATGAACAAGGAAGAGATCAAAAAGATCCTGCCGCACCGCGAGCCGATGCTCCTCGTAGACGAAGTGGAGCTCATGGACGGCAAAGCGTTCGGCAAGTGCCACATCCGCGGTGACGAATACTTTTGCAGGGCCATTTTCCGGGCAACCCCATCGTGCCGGGCGTGATTCAGTGCGAAATGCTGGCGCAGAGCGCCTGCGTGCTGCTCGCAGACGGTGCATCGGAGGGCATGACCCCGGTGTTTACGAGCCTTGATAAGGTGAAGTTTCGCGGCATGGTGAAGCCCGGCGATACGCTGGAGACCGAGTGCGAGCTTGTGCGTCAGCGCGGCATGTTCTATTTTGCAAAGGGTACGGGCCGCGTAAACGGCAAGGTCTGCGTTTCGGCAGAGTTCTCGTTTGCGCTCGTCAAGGCGTAAGCCCGGCGGAAAGGAACAGGCTATGTTTACGAAACTGCTTATCGCGAACCGCGGCGAAATCGCGGTGCGCATTATTCGTGCCTGCAAGGAAATGGGCATCCGCACCGTGGCGGTGTATTCCAAGGCGGACGCGGAGTCTATCCACGTGGCGCTGGCCGATGAAGCCATCTGCATCGGCGAGGCGGCGGCGAAGGACAGCTATTTGAATCAGGAGCGCATCATCAGCGCGGCCATTGCGTCGAAAGCGCAGGCCATTCACCCCGGCTACGGCCTTTTTGGCGGAAAATGCTTCGTTTGCGAAGCTGTGTAAAAAGTACGGTATCGCGCTTTGTGGGCCCGTCCGGCGAACTCATCGACCGCATGGGTGATAAGGACGCCGCACGCAGACTGATGAAAGCGTCCGGCGTGCCGATTATTCCGGGCAGCGGCATTTTGGAAAATGTCGACGAAGCAAAAAAGGCGGCAAAGGAGATCGGCTACCCCGTCATGTTAAAAGCATCGGCAGGCGGCGGCGGCAAGGGCATTCGACTTGTAAAGACCGAGGACGAGCTGGAACAGGCGTTTAAAACGGCATCAAGCGAAGCGCAGCAGGCGTTCGGTGACGGTCGCATGTACATGGAAAAATACATTTATCCGGCAAAACACATAGAAGTGCAGCTACTCTGTGACGAGCAGGGCACCGTGGTGTGCCTTGGCGAGCGCGAATGCTCCATTCAGCGCAATAACCAGAAGCTGATTGAAGAATCCCCCTCGCCCGGTGTGACAAAGGAAAAGCGCGCCGAGCTGTTTGAGGCGGCGACGAAAGCGGCGAAAGCCGTGGGCTATGTGAACGCCGGTACGGTGGAATTTTTGATGGACCGCGACAAGAATTTCTATTTTATGGAAATGAACACGCGCCTTCAGGTAGAGCATCCGGTTTCGGAGCTCGTCACCGGCAAAGACATTGTAAAGTGGCAGATCCGCATTGCAGCGGGTGTAGAGCTTGACTGCACGCAGGCAGACATTAAAGTGCGCGGCGCGGCGATCGAGTGCCGCATCAACGCAGGCGGCGTGGGCAAAGTGAATTTCCTGCACATTCCGTCCGGCCCGTGGGTGCGCTTTGATACGTTCTTATATCAGGGCTACGAGGTGCCGCCGTTTTACGATTCCATGCTCGGCAAGATGATCGTGTTTTCTTCGACAAGAGAAGAAGCGATACGTAAGATGCAGTCCGCCTTGTGCGAGCTTGTCATCGGCGGTTTGCCGAACAACATTGAAGATCAGATCGATATTATCCGCGACCCCGTTTTCCACAGCGGAGATTATTATACGGACTTCATCAAGAACCGTGAGGGCTGAGGAAGTTCATTTACCGAAGGGAGTAGACCGTTATGAATTTGATGGGTCTGTTCCGCTCGCCCCAGAATGAGCTGGAAAAGGGCGGAAAACAACTGAAAAACCCGCAGGAGGAGCAGCACGAGATCACAATGACATGCCCGAAGTGCGGCACGCAGACCCCGGTCTCCGAGCTTTGGGACGACCTGAACGTCTGCCGCTGCGGCCACCATTTCCGCATGACGGCACGCCAGCGCATCAGCTTTTTGGCGGACGACGATACGTTTACGGAGCTCGATGCCGACATGACGAGCCATGACATTCTGGAGTTTCCGAACTACGAAAATAAACTGAAAAGTGCGCGCCTTGCGACCCGAGAAAAGGAAGCCGTTGTCTGCGGCACCGCAAAGGTAATGGGCGAAGACTGCGCCGTGTTCTGCATGGATCCGCATTTTATGATGGGCAGCATGGGCACGGTTGTCGGCGAGAAGATCACGCGTTTGTTTGAGTATGCCACAGAGCACCGTCTGTCTGTTATCGGCTTTACGGCGGCAGGCGGCGCCAGAATGCAGGAGGGCATTTTGTCTTTGATGCAGATGGCGAAAACGAGCGGCGCGGTACGCCTGCACAGCGATGCAGGGCTCTTTTATCTCACCGTGCTGACCGACCCCACAACGGGCGGCGTGACGGCGAGCTTTGCCATGGACGGCGACGTCATCATGGCGGAGCCTGATGCAATGGTCGGTTTTGCCGGTGCGCGTGTCATTGAACAGACCATCCGCAAAAAGCTGCCGGAGGGCTTCCAGCGTGCAGAGTTCCTTTTGGAGCACGGCTTTATTGATCTCATCACGCCGAGAAGTCGGCAGCGTGAAGTGATCGCGCGGCTCCTGCGTCTGCACAACGAGGGCAAACAGGATGCCTGCGTACAGCAGGCAGATGCAGGTGAGACAAAGGAGGCTGAAGCATAATGGCAACGGCATACGAAAAGGTTCAGCTTGCTCGCGGCAAGGGACGCCCGAGCGGCCTCAGCTTCATTCAGAATATCTTCCCGGATTTCATTGAGCTGCACGGCGACCGCCGTTTTGCGGATGATCCCGCGGTCATCGGCGGCATCGCGACGCTCGGCGGCCGCGCGGTGACGGTCATCGCTATCGAAAAGGGCGCAGACACAAAGGATAAGGTCTACCGCAACTTCGGTTCGCCGAACCCGGAGGGCTACCGGAAGGCGCTGCGCCTGATGAAGCAGGCAGAGAAATTCCATCGCCCGGTGATTTGCTTTGTGGATACCTCCGGCGCGTTCTGCGGCATCGGCGCAGAGGAGCGCGGGCAGGGACAGGCCATTGCCGAAAACCTTGTGGAAATGATCGGGCTGAAAACGCCGGTCATCTCGATTTTGGTCGGTGAAGGCGGCAGCGGCGGCGCACTTGCGCTGGCGGTTGCGGACCGCGTGTGGATTTTGGAGAACGCCGTGTATTCCGTCGTTTCCCCGGAGGGCTGCGCGAGCATTCTCTGGAAAGACGCAAAGAAAGCGAAGGAAGCCGCAGAGTGCCTGCATCTTACCGCGCAGGACATGGAAAAGCTTGGCGTTGTGGAACGCGTCATCAGTGAATCCGGCAAAACGAAGGCGGAGCTTTTCAGCCGAGTGAAAGAGATGCTTGCCGTGCAGACGGACGAGCTGTGCAAAAAAGACACCGAGACGCTTTTAAAAGAGCGGTATGAGCGGTTTAGAAAGTATTAAAACACAAAAAAATCAAGACCGACGAAAACGCTGTGGTTTTCGCCGGTCTTTTCATGTTCCGAAAAATCGGTGGTTTTAGGAACACACCGTATTATTCCCCAAACACATGCTTCACGTTTTCCTGCTCGAACTGTTTGTTGTAGAGATCGGCGTAGTAGCCTTTGTTTTGAAGCAGTTCTTCGTGCGTGCCCTGCTCGATGATCTTGCCTGCACGGACAACCAAAATAAGGTCGGCGTGGCGGATGGTCGAGAGGCGGTGCGCAATGAGGAACGAGGTTCGGTTTTCAAGCAGCGTCGAAATGGCGTGCTGAATGAGCTCCTCGGTTTTGGTATCGATGGACGCGGTGGCTTCGTCTAAGACGAAGATGCGCGGGTCGGCCAGCACGGCTCTTGCAAACGAGATGAGCTGCTTTTCGCCGGTGGACAGCTGGTCGCCGCCCTCGCCGACGTCGCTGTCGTAGCCGTTTTCCATGTGCATGATGGCGTCATGTGCACTGACGAGCTTTGCAGCGGCCTCAATCTCCTCGTCCGTCGCGTCTAAGCGGCCGTAGCGGATATTATCGCGCACGCTGCCGGAAAAGAGGTGCGGCGTTTGCAGCACGTAGCCGATGCTGGAGTGCAGCCACAGCATGGAGCGCTCGCGATAATCCTTGCCGTCAATGAGGATGCGGCCCTCAGTAGGCTCAAAGAAGCGGCAGGCAAGGTTGACAAGCGTGCTTTTGCCCGCGCCCGTTTCGCCGACAATGGCGACCGTGGTGCCGGCGGGAATATCGAGCGAAAAATGTTCTAAGACGTTTTCTACGCCGTCCGGGTAGCGGAATGTCACGTCGTCAAACGTGATGTGACCCTGAATCGGCTCCCAGTTTCTCTTTTCGGGTCGAATGCGGTGCCGTATTTTTCAATGACTTCAGGCGTATCTTTGATGAGCGGCTCGCGCTCCAAAAGGGCGGAGACACGCTCAATGTTGACCTGCGTGGAAATAAAATTCGAGATGGTGCGCGCAAGCTGCTGTACCGGGTCGGCAATAATCAAAGCATAGTTGATGAACACGGTCATTTCGCCGACGGTGATGTCGCCGAACAGCACCATGTTGCCGCCCTGATTCAGGACCATCGCAACGCCGATGGCGGTCAGAAAGCTGATGATCGGAATATACACGGCATTTAACCGCACGGCGCGGATCGTTGTGGAGCGCATGTCCTCCGCGACTTTTTCGAACGCTTTGTCGTTCTTTTCTTCGATGACGAGCGTTTTGGATGTTTTTGCGCCGGAGATGCCTTCGTTATAATGACGGGTGACCTCGGCATTGATGGCGCGCACGCGGCGGTTCACTGCCAAAATTTTCTTCTGGAACACGACCGTGATGACGGCGATGATCGGGATAATCGCGATGAGGATGAGTGCGAGCTTCCAGTTGACGAACAGCATGATGACAACGCAGCCGAGCACGTACATGGAACTCCAGAAAATATCCACAAGGCTCCATGCCAAAACCGTGCCGATCTTGCCGGTATCGCTCATTAAACGCGCCATAATGGTGCCGACGGGCGTTGTGTTGTAGTAGGAAAAGTCGAGCGTCTGCAAATGGTCGAAAAGCTTGCGCTTTAAGTCGCGGCCTAAGTACATTTCAACCTTTAAGGCGTAGATTGCCATTAAAATGGTTGTAATGGTCTGCACGACGACCATGGAAAGGTAAACGGCCGTGAAGGGAATGAGGCCTTCCGTTGTGCGCGGCTCGATGAAATTATCCACGGCGTAGCCGGAAAAAAGCGGCTGCACCATGTCAAAACAGGCGCCGAGGATCATCAATGCGATGATTAAAATCATCTGCCACTTATACGGGGCAAGGAACGGAAGCAGCTTTGCCCACGTTTGTAAGGATTTGTTTTTGATTTTCATATCGGTAAATACCCCGTGCGCGGCTTAAGTAGCCGAGCGCTGTGTGTCGTAAATGCGTTTATAGATGCCGTCTTCCTTCGAGAGCGTTTCGTGCGTGCCGCGCTGCACGATGCGACCCTTATCCATGACAATGATCTGGTCGGCATTCATGATGGTCGTGATGCGGTGGGCGATCAAAATCGTTGTGCCGCGCACGTTTTTGTTGATGGATTCGCGAATCTTCGCGTCGGTTTCCATATCCACGGCGGAAAGAGAGTCATCGAAAATTTTGATCGGCGTGTTCTGCATGAGCATACGGGCGATGGCAACGCGCTGTTTCTGACCGCCGGAGATCGTCACGCCGCGCTCGCCGATCTGCGTATCGTAGCCTTCGGCAAAGCGGTCGATGGTGTCGTCGATGACGGCGAGGCGGGCATACTTGCGCACGCTTTCAATATCGTGGCGATTGGAACCGTCCGAAATGGTGTCCTTAAAGCTCTTTGAGAACAGGAACGGTTCCTGCAAAACAATGCCGATATTGCCGCGCAGGTGCGAAAGCGCGATGTTGCGGATATCCACGCCGCCGATGGTGATCTCGCCGGAGCCTTCCGGCAGCTCGTATAGGCGGTCTAAAAGGTAGGTCAGCGTGCTTTTGCCGCTGCCCGTGGAGCCCAAAATGCCGAGCGTGGTGCCTGCGGGAATTTTGAGGTCAATGTCGTGCAGCACTTCGCCGGAGGCGCCGTAGGAGAAGTTGACGTGCTTAAACACAATGTCGCGGTCCATGGGCGGGGTAACGGGGGTTTCCGCATCTTTTTCCGGCTCCGCGTCGAGAATTTCAAAAATACGCTTGGAGCTGATGCCGGTTTTTGAAAGCTCGCTCAAAAGACGACCGAGGCTGCGTGTAGGCCACACAAGCATGGAATTGTACGCGACGAACGCGAGGTACTCGCCCTCCGTGATGGCGCCGTCCACGACGAACACGATGCCGGCGGCGATGATCGTCAACACCTGAATGCCGGAAAGCAGATCGCCGATGCCCCAGTTGACGCCCATCACGTGGCCGAGGCGTACCCAGAGGTCGGAGAAGAGGTCGTTCTGCTTATTGAATTTATCTTTTTCAAAGCGCTCGCGGCCGAACGCGCGCACCACGCGCACGCCGGTCAGGTTTTCCTGCACCATGGCGGTCAGCTTGCCTTCGGCTTCATCCGCAATGCGGAAGCGGTCTCCCACGATGACGAAGAAGATCATGGAATACCCCACGACGATCGGGATAAAAATAAAGGCGATAAGCGCGAGCTTTGCGTTCATGGAGAACATCAGGGCGAGTGAGACGACGATGAGAAAAACCACGCGCACAAGCTCCATCATCTGGTCGTTGATAAAGTTGTGAATGAGGTCGACATCCTGCGTGCATCTCTGGATGATGTCGCCAGTCTGGTTTTTGTTGTGCCATGCGTAGGGTAGGCGCTGAATGTGCGAAAACAGCGTGTTGCGGATTTTCGTCACGGTGCCCTCGCAGCCCTTTGCCATATTCATGCGCGAAAGGTACGTGGAAATGCCCGCGAGCACCGCGAACAAAAGCGACGCCAAGGCGCATAAAATGAGATTTTGACGTAAGAAATCCCGCCCGCCCATGTTTTCGATCTGTGTTGCCAAAAACGAAGGGAGGTTGAACGGGGAGTCGTTGATGACGGAGTCTACCGTCACGCGGATGATCTGCGGTGTCATGTACCCGGCGAAGACCGAGATCGCCATGGTGAGCAGCGCCAGCACAAAATTGTGGCGCAGTCCCTTTGTAAAGGAGTAAAACCGCAGAATGGTCGTGCGTTTTTCCTTTTTCACAATATACCGGTTGCCTTTCCGGTGCGCATTTTGTCTAAACAAAAAAGGAGAAGTCGGCCACACCTCAAGCTGCTTCTTGCCCGCGCGGTTTCCCGACGGTATGGACATCTTTTTGCGCACCTCACACTGTGCCGGGTGTTTAGCATCGGCACAGAAAAACGGGTCGAAGCCAAAGCTTCGAGCCCTTCACAGCGTGTATGCCGCAAAAACCGCTTGTTTTGTGTCCCGCTGCCGAACGCCATGAACACACAGGTTTTTACGGTATGAGCCCGGAAACAGACACGGCTTTCCGATCCCATAGATAGTATGACGGCGATTTAACTTTAACATCACAGATACAAAAAGTCAATCGTGTTGAGCAAAAATTTTGTTAGAAAATATAAGTTTTGTGTGCGGCGGGCGTGCAACAAGGGAACCGAATAGACTTTTTAGCGCTAAATAGACTGAAAATTACAGTTTTGGGGGCGTCTGCGAAGAAAATTTACAAATACCCCCTTGCTATTTTGAAACACGCAGATTATAATATGAATATATCTGGTATTGAAAACCATATAAAAGAAAAATAAAAAACAGTTTTAAAATAAAGAACCGGGGCAGGTCCCCGGAGAAAGGGTGAAACGTATGGATATGCAGACGGCATACGCCGGTTACGGTGCAAGAAAGGTTTGGCATAAGGAAGACAGGATGCGGCTGTCTTTGCCGCTGTATTCGCTTGGGGAAGAGATCTTCTCCGCTGTGTCACACGGTGTGGGCGCGCTGTTCGGTGCGGCGGCGCTCGTTATGTTATTGTGGTTCTGCGAAAAGAGTCTTGTGAACGTCGTCAGCGTCAGCATTTTCGGCGGCACAATGATTTTGCTCTACACGGTCTCCACCCTTTACCACGCATTGAATGTGAACCGCGCGAAAAAGGTGTTTCGCGTGCTCGACCACTGCACAATCTATCTGCTCATCGCAGGCACATATACGCCCATCACGCTGTGCTGCATTGAGGGCAGGCAGGGCATCGTCATGTTCGCGGCCGTGTGGGCTGCGGCGGTGCTGGGCATTATTTTAAACGCCGTCGATATGGAGAAATTCAAGGTCGTTTCGATGATCTGCTACCTGATGATGGGCTGGGTCGTCGTGCTGGCGTTTAACACGGTCGCGGCAAAAATGCCGGGTGTGGGATTAAACTGCCTCATCGCGGGCGGCGTGGCGTACACCGTAGGCGCGGTGCTGTACGGCCTCGGCAAAAAAGTGCCGTACATGCACGCCGTGTGGCACCTGTTTGTCTTAGCCGGCAGCGTGCTGCATACGCTGAGCGTGTTTACGGTAATTATTTGATAATTGACTTTTCTATAAAAATCACAAACCGAAAGGATTAAGCTGCATGAAGGTATCCGAATTTACATTTGATTCCAGCACGGCACATAACAAAATTTTCACCCGCCTGTATGAGCCGGACGGCGAACCGAAGGCTGTTTTGCAGATTTCGCACGGCATGGCGGAGCATAGTGCGTTGTATAAACCGTTTTGCGAATACATGGCGCAGCGCGGCTTTGTCGTTGTCATCAACGATCACCTCGGCCATGGCCGCAGCGTGACCTCCGGCGCGCTCTACGGGCATTTCGGCGAAAAGGGCGGCCTCTATAATGTCGTCGAGGATCAGCGCAATTTGCAGAGCATCATGCGCGAAAAATATCCCGAGCTGCCGTATTTTCTCATGGGCCACAGCATGGGCTCGTTCATCGCGCGCGAATTTGCGGCCGCCTACGGCAACTCCCTCACGGCAGTGGTATTCATGGGTACCAGCGCGGGCATTTCGACTGCCATGTGGAAGGCCGAGCGCACGTATCTCAATATGCTGAAAAAGGCAAAGGGCGCACAGGCGAAAATTCCGTCGCTCGAGAAGATTGCCACGGGCCCGTACAACAAGAAATTCAAGCCCAACCGCACAAATTACGACTGGGTGACGAGTAAGGAAGAGGAAGTGGATCGCTTTGTAAACGACCCGCTGTGCGGCTTCCCGCTCACGGTGCAGGGGTATATCGACCTCGGCACGCTTTTGTACGCCATCAACACCGACCAGTGGTACCGCCGTGTGCCGAAAGACCTGCCGATTTTGCTCATCTCCGGCGAAAACGATCCCGTAGGCGATATGGGCAAGGGCGTGCGCCGTGTGTTTGATAAATTGAATAAGACCGGGCACGACGTGAAGCTGACGCTTTACCCGCGCATCCGCCACGCGCTCATCACCGAGATGAACAGTGCGCAGGTCTACGAAGACCTGTATGCTTTCTTCTCGTCGCACCTGCCGAAGGCGGAAGAGCCGGTTTACGAAAAAGAGACGGAAGCAGAGCCTGAAGTTTCCACAGAAACGGAAATATCCGTTGAAAATCCTGCTGCGGAAGAAGAAAAAGAGACCGAAGCGGCAGCCGCCGAAAAATACGACGACATGCCGGAAGAAAACGCAGAGCTCCCCGTGATTTGAAAATAGAAAAGCCAAGCGGAAAGTCGCCTTTGCACCGACGTACAGTATCGGGCAGGGGCGGCTTTTTGCATAAGGAAATCTTTTTCCGCGTATACATAGCGCGAAGGAGGGATCGGGATGTACGGTGTTTTGAGCTTGCGTTCGCATCGTGTGCCGAGCTTCGGTGCGTTTTATCGCTTGTTGCCCGCGTGGCTGCGCAGAACGGCGGCCGCAGCGCTGACGCTCGGCACCATCGGGGCGCTCGGTGCGATCTTAACGGTCATGGCGGAGGACCCCGGCGTGCGTGTGCCGGTCATCATGTATCACGCCGTTATGGACGACGCGTCGCGCCTTGGCAAATACGTCATTTCGCCGGAGGAACTCGAAAGCGATTTTAAGTGGCTTTCGGAAAACGGCTATACGGCAATTTTATCCGAAGACCTCATAAACTACACGGAAAACGGCGCCGCGCTGCCTGAAAAAACCGATTTTGCTGACGTTTGACGACGGGTATTACAATAACTACTTATACGCTTATCCCACCGCAAAGCGGTACGGCATGAAATTTGTGCTTTCGCCCATCGGAAAATACGCCGACCTCTACACCGAAACGCCGGACAAAAGCCCGTACTATGCGCACTGCACGTGGGATATGCTGCGCGAAATGCAGTCTTCCGGCGTGGTGGAAATTGCGAATCACACGTATGACCTGCACAGCTCGGACGGTGCGCGGCTCGGCACAAAGCAGCTTTCCGGGGAATCTCTGGAAGACTACACGAAGCTTCTCACCGAAGATGTGACGCTTTTTCAGCAGAAAGCAGAAGAAAACCTGCAAAGTAAGCCCGTCCTGTTTGCATATCCGTTCGGCGCAGTGAGTAAGGGAGAGCCGGAGATCATCAAAAACCTCGGGTTTAAGGTTACGCTTTCGTGTGAGGAGCGTGTCAGCACCGTTACGCGTGCCCCGGAAAGCTTATATTACCTCGGCCGCTACCTGCGTCCCTCGGGTGTGAACAGCGAGTCGTTTTTTGAACACATTTTGAAAGCATGATGTAGGAGGGTTCATATGCCGACAATCTATTTAAGCCCGTCCATTCAGCCGTACAATAAGTATTTGACAGAGGGCGATGAGCAGTACTGGATGAACCGTATCGCGGACGACATGGTGCCCATGCTGGAGCAAAACGGCATCAAAGTTGTGCGCAACACGCCGAACACGTCGCTTGGGCAGGCGATACGCGAATCGAACGCCGGGAATTACGATTTGCATTTGGCGCTGCACTCGAACGCCGGGCCGTCAAATTTGGCGGGGAAGCTGCGCGGGCCGGATGTGTACTATTATCCGTACAGCGCTTCCGGCAAGCGCGCGGCGGAGCTTATTGCCGATGAACTGCGGAAAATTTACCCCGACCCCGACCTTGTGAGCACAGTGGCGACGACACGTCTTGCGGAGATCACGAAAACGAGCGCACCGGCGGTCCTCGTAGAGATCGCGTACCACGACAACGCCGAGGACGAAGCGTGGATTAGAAATAATATCACTGTGATTGCCGAAGCGCTTACCCGCGCAGTGTGTGCGTACCTTGAGATGAACTGCGCGCTGTGAACGAGAGCTTCTCGGCGTTTGTCCGTGTTTTGACAGCGGTTTTGTGGGGGCCGCACGTGCTGCTTTTGATTTTGCTTGCGGGCGTGTGGTTTACGCTGCGCGGGCGGTTCATGCAGGTGACAAAGCTGCCGGGCATGACGCGCGGGGCATTGTGCGGCACGCAGCGCTGCGGGGGATTTTCCGCATTTCAGTCCTTGACGGCGTCGCTTGCCGGCTCGCTCGGCACGGGGAATATTCTGGGTGTTGCGGCGGCAATCCTGGTCGGTGGCGCGGGCGCGGTCGTCTGGATGTGGATTGCGGCGTTTTTCGGCATGATGACCGTATATGCCGAGGGCGTTTTGGCGGCAAAATTCGGCACGAAAAACGCCCCCGGCGCGATCGGCTATGTGCAGAAGGCGTTCGGGCGGCACGGCGCAAAAATTTTATGCCGCAGGCTGTGTGCTTTCGGCGCTCGGCATGGGCACCATGGCGCAGACCGGCGCGGCATCGTCGGTGCTGGTGCCCATGGGTGTGCCGCGCGTGCTTGCGGGCGTTGTATTTGCGGGGCTTTTGCTCCTTTGCGTGCGCGGCGGCCTGCCGAAAGCCGTGCGCGTCACGGAAAAGCTTGTGCCGTTCATGGCGGGGCTGTTTTTGGCGTTGTGCGCCGCGGTGCTCCTTCTGCGCGGAAGCCATATCCCCGGCGCGGTGCGGAATATGCTGAAAGGTGCGTTTTCGCTGAAAGCCGGTGCGGGCGGCGTATGCGGCATGATTTTAGCCATGCGTGAGGGCATTTCGCGCGGGGTGTTCACAAACGAAGCGGGCCTTGGCAGCGGTACATTCGCGACGTTCCGCACGGAAAATAAGACCCCGGAGCAGATCGGTACACTCGGCGCTTTGCAGGTGTTTATCGACACAATCCTGCTGTGCACAATTACGGCGCTGTGCATGCTGGTGTCGCCCGTGCGTGATTTTTCCCCCGGAAGCGGCGCTTTCGGTTTTTTCGCTCGTTTTGGGGCGATTCGGCGAGCTTTCTGCCGGCGTATGCGTGGCGCTTTTCGCGTTTGCATCGGTTTTGGCGTGGAGCTGCTACGGTATGGACGCGCTGCTGTATTTATTGCCGAAAAAAGGGCGCGGCGGAAAAGAGAATATACATGGCGTTTTCGGCGCTTTCCTGCTTTTTGGGGTGCATGTCGCCGTTTCTCGGCGTTTTAAATGTATGTGATGCGTTTAACGGCCTTATGGCGCTTTTGAACGTCCCGGCGCTTTTGGTTTTAACGCCGCAGGTTTTTGCAAAACAAATTGCCCAAAAGCCAAAAAAGGTATAGATTTTTCTTCGACAAGATGTTAAAATACAAATAGAGAGAAAAGCGATGAATAGAGGGGCTTTTAACGGTTCGTTTAGTCTGTCTTTGCTGATCTCCGAAAAACAACGAATATGCGTTTCAAAAAAACGCGATAAGGAGGAAATATTATGAAATTGATCCTTGCGATTGTCAGCAACGATGACAGCGGTGCGGTCTCTTCCGCACTGACAAGAGGCGGCTTCTCCGTCACAAAGCTCGCTACCACCGGCGGCTTCCTGATGGCCGGCAACACCACCTTCATCTCCGGTGTGGAAGACGAAAAGGTCGATGAAGTCATCGGTATCATCGCGAAGCATTCCCGCCGCAGAACGCAGGTTGTGCCCAGTACCTCCACCATGGATGTGGGCATGTACTCCTCTTTTCCGGTGGAAGTTACCGTGGGCGGCTCTACCATTTTCGTGCTGAACGTAGACCGTTTTGAGAAGGTTTAATGCAGTTTGAAGGTTTTGCGGGGAATGCGGCTCTGAAAACGGCGCTTTCGGCGGCGTTTTCGCGCCGCAGGCTGCCGCATACTCTTCTTTTACAGGGTGAAACGGGGCTTGGCAAACGCACATTAGCGCAGATTCTGGCCCGCGCGGCGGTCTGCACATGCGAAGACCGCGATTTAGCGCCCTGCGGCGTATGCCCGGCGTGTATTCGCGCAAAAGCAGGCTCGCACCCGGATATCCGCATTGTTACGGGCAGCGGCAAATCGAACACGATTTCGGTCGCATCCGTCGATGAAGTCATCCGCGACGCATACAAAAAGCCGGAGGAAGCGGATATCAACGTCTACTGCATTTTTGCGGAAAATCCCATGCCGGAGATCACCCAGAATAAACTTTTGAAGGTCATTGAAGAGCCGCCGACAGGCGCGCTTTTCATCTTTACGGTGCTTTCTGCGGACGCTTTGCTGCCGACAATCCGCTCGCGTGCACAGGTTTTTACCGTGCGCCCGCCGGAGGAAAGCGAAGCGGCGGTTTACGTGCAGAACAAGACCGGCATGCCCATGGAGGAAGCTGAAAAGCTTGCATCGTTGCACCGCGGCAACATCGGCAGAATGCTTTCGGACGGCGAAAACGGCCGCGCCGCAAAAGCGGAGCAAATGGCGGAAGACATTGCAAACGCACTCGTTTCCGGCACGGAGCATGACCTTTTGGCGGCGACCGCGCCGCTCATCAAAGACAAGCCCTTATTCCCGGAAAGCATGGAGCGCTTGCAGCTTTTGCTGCGCGATGCATGTCTGTTGAAAAAACAATGTAAATGTGCAAGTGCCCGCGCGTGAGGTCTGCGACAAATTAAGACGCAAGCTGTCTTTAAAAGCGCTGATGGCGCTGTGTGAAATGACGGCAAAATACACGGAATACTGGCGGCGAAACGCGAACATGGCGCTGCTTGTAACGGCGCTGTGCGCCGAAATGAAAGAAACTGCGGGCAAATAAAGCCTGTTTTGAAATAAAAATCGTCCGTGTTGTCAAAATAACAATACGGATTTTTCCCGGAAAGAAAGGAAGCCCTTTACGGGCTGTGGATATAAATATGGCAGAAGTAATCGGTGTTCGTTTTAAGAACATGGGCAAGGTGTATTACTTTGACCCGAACAGCGAGAAGCTCTCCGCCGACGACCACGTCGTTGTAGAAACGGCGCGCGGCGTAGAGTGCGGCGAAGTGGCGATGGCCAACCGCGATGTTGCGGATGATTCCATTGTGCAGCCGCTCAAAAAAGTAATTCGCAAGGCGACAAAAGACGACCTGCGCCGCGTGGCGGAAAATGAACTGAAAGCAAAAAATGCGTTCACGCAGTGCGAAAAGAAAATTGCGGAGCGCGGACTCGAAATGAAGCTTGTCGACGTGGAGTACACGTTTGACAACAGTAAAATCCTCTTTTACTTCACGGCGGACGGCCGTGTGGACTTCCGCGAGCTGGTAAAAGACCTTGCGGGCATGTTCCGCACGCGCATTGAGCTGCGTCAGATCGGCGTGCGCGACGAAGCGAAGATGATCGGCGGCCTCGGCATCTGCGGCAGACCGTTCTGCTGCGGCTCGTTCCTCGGCGGCTTTCAGCCGGTCTCCATCAAAATGGCGAAGGAGCAAGGGCTTTCTCTGAACCCTGTGAAAATCTCCGGCACGTGCGGCAGACTGATGTGCTGTCTGAAATATGAGCAGGAGGCATACCTTGACCTGCTGCGTACCACGCCGAAGGTGAACGCTGTGGTTTCCACGCCGGACGGCAAGGGTGTTGTTATCGATCAGAACCTGCTTACCGGCAAGCTGACCGTGCGGCTCGATAAGAGCCCGGACGCCGCGCCGAGCGTCTACAAAGTGAAGGACGTACGCGTGCTGAAAGACGGGCAGATCAAGCTGAATAAGAAGGAAATTGAGGAATTTAAGAAGCTGGAGAACTAAAAGTACCTGTATTTTGGCGGGCTTTTGTTACGTATCTGTAAAAAAGCAATTTTCGCTTGCATTTTCATGGATTTGTGTTAGAATGTAGGTATCAAATACATGGAGGTGTCCTAAAATGGCATATAAAATTACAGACGCTTGCATCGCTTGCGGCGCTTGCGCAGACGCATGTCCTGTTTCCGCAATCTCCGAGGGTGACGGCAAGTACGAGATCGACGCTGATACCTGCATCGAGTGCGGCGCTTGCGCTGACACGTGCCCGGTTTCCGCTCCGGAGCAGGCATAATCGCTGACATTGCGTAAAAGAGAGGGCTGCCCAAGCGGCAGTCCTTTTTCTTTTGCTGTTAAAAGGGCGGCAGCGCCTCTGAAATTCGTAAACTTTCTCGAAGAAAGTTTAATCAAAAACTTTTGACCATGTTTATTGGAAGCTAAATTCAGCCAAAAGGAGAAAACCTGTGGAAAATCTGCACTGGGAGCCGCTTGCGCCTGCCTGCCGTGTACTCGTCAGCCGCGAGCACACGTTTAATACGGACACCATTTTGCTAGCGCATTTTGCCGCGCCGAAACACAAAGAACGCTGCATTGACCTCGGCACGGGCTGCGGTACCATTTCGCTTTTGTGGCAGGCAAATTACGCCCCGCGGCACATCACGGCGGTGGAACTCGGCGAACAGGCGTTTTCGCAGGCCTTGCGCTCCGTTTCGGAAAACGGGTATGAGGAAAATATCGAGGTCATTCGGGGGGATATACGGGAGATCAAAAAAATCATTCCGCACCCAACGTTAGATCTTGCGGCGTGTAACCCGCCGTATAAGGCCGTGGGCGCGGGGCTGCGCAACCCGGACGAACGCATGGAAAACGCGCGGCACGAGTGCACCTGCACGCTTGAAGATGTCGCGAAAGCGGGCAGAGACGTGCTGCGCTTCGGCGGCCGGTTTTGCCTATGTCAGCGCCCGGAGCGCCTTGCGGACGCAATGAATGTTTTTAGAAGCTACGGCTTAGAGCCGAAAAGGCTGCGGCTCGTACAGCAAAGGATAAACACCGCGCCGTCTCTGTTTTTACTGGAAGTGCGGCGCGGCGGCAAACCGGGGCTTTCCGTACTGCCGACACTTATTATAGAAGACGAAAACGGCGGGTTTTCCGCCGAAATGCTGGAAATTTACGGGAATTACAAATTCGGTCACGAGGGAGGACGCGCAAATGGAAGAAAATAAACTGCTTCGCGGTGCATTGTATGTGGTGGGCACGCCCATCGGAAATTTGTCGGATTTTTCGCCCCGCGCGGCGGAGACCTTGGCGGCGGTGGATTTCATCGCAGCGGAGGACACGCGCGTCACGATGAAGCTTTTAAACCACTTCGGCATTAAAAAGCCGCTTGTAAGCTATTATGAGCACAACAAGGCCGAAAAGGGTGGGCGCATTGTAGACCGCATTTTGGCGGGCGAAACGTGCGCCATTGTCTCCGACGCCGGCATGCCGGCCATCTCCGACCCGGGCGAAGACCTTGTGGCGTTGTGCGCCGAGCACGACGTGCCGGTGCTTGTTGTGCCGGGCCCGAGCGCCGTCATTTCCGCGCTGGCGGTATCGGGACTGCCGACGGGCAGATTTACGTTTGAGGGCTTTTTGAGCGTCAATAAAAAGAGCCGTAAGGACCACTTGGAGTCCGTCAAAAACGAAGTGCGCACCATGGTGTTCTACGAAGCGCCGCATAAACTGCCGTATACGTTGAGAGATATGGCGGAGATATTCGGCGACAGACGCATCGCGCTTGTAAGGGAAATTACGAAAATCCACGAGGAGTGTGTGCGCACGACATTATATAAAGCCGCCGAATACTACGAGCAGAACGCCCCGAAGGGCGAATTTGTGCTCGTCATTGAGGGTGCGAAGGCGGAAGAACAGAAAGAAATGACGTTAGAGGACGCCGTAGAAGCCGCAAAAAAAGGCGATAGAAAACGGCAGCTCTGCCAGCGACGCCGCTAAGGAGGCCGCAAAGCTCTCCGGATTTAAGAAAGGCGAAATCTATAAAGCGCTGATGAACTGACGAGCCCGCGGCAACGGCGGTTTAAAGTCTTTAGTCAAGTTTTCTTCAGAAAACTTGCGGGTGCGTAGGGCAGAGCCCTACGTCGCTTTCCGCAGAAAGCGAAATCTTTTTGCCTAACCAAAAACTAGGAAAGTAGGATTGAATGTCCGGGGGACGTTCAATCCGTAGGAAACCCAGTTGCATGGGTTTCCTAAAAGGCGGTCACAAACCGCCTTTCAAAAACCGAACAAGCCAAAAGAAAAGCACGCATACTCGAAAGTTCTGCGTGCTTGAGTTTTTTATCTAAAGGGAACGATCAGGATTTAGAAGCGGGTGCGGGGTCGGCATCTGCGGCTTTCGGCGTGTCGTCTCCCTTGTGCCTCCAGTTCAGCCATGCACAGAACGTGTAGAGAACGGGGAGAACGAGGTCGAGAACATAGGTGCAGATTTCCGGCATATTTGGCGCATCGCCGGTGAAAATCTCGTACAAAACATTGAAAAGAATGATGACGCCGGTAGCAAGGCCCAGAAAAAAGCACGGCTTCATGCTGTTCGGGCGGTCTGCACGGGCGTGGCCCATCAGCCCCGCAATGAGCAGCAAAACGGGCACAAGCATCGCGCCCGCAACGGACAGCACCGGCATAGAGGAATTAAAGTAAGCGGAAAGGTCGTATTCCTCCACGTATTTTCGGTCGATGAGGCACAGCAGAAGCGCCACAAGCGACGCTGCACCGTACAAAACGAACAGCACGCTGCAAATTTTAAGCGGAAGTTTCCCTTTTATCTTTATGGCCATGCGGCACGCATCCTTTTTTGGTTCGATTTTCTCGGAAAAAATTTTATAGTTTGATTTTACCTGCAACGCGTGAAAATTGCAACCGTTTTTCATGAACTTTCCGTATCAAAATAAAAGTTTTCCGAAAACAGTTGCATTCTCCGTTTGAATGTGCTATAAAAGATGTACGAACAACTTGAAGTTCATGATGGAGGTTTGTAAAGATGAAAAGCGAACGTATCCCCGTAAAATCCTTTTCCGCCGATAACGGTTTCATCGGCAAAATGCAGAAGCTCGTGCGCGAGGAGGTGCTGCCGTATCAGTATAATATCCTGAACGACGCCATCCCGGGTATCGAAAAGAGCCACGCCATTGAAAATATCCGCCTTGCAGCCGAAAAGCTGAGGGGCAAGGACGTAAAGCCGGACGAATTCTACGGTATGGTGTTCCAAGACAGCGATGTCGCAAAGTGGATCGAAGCGGCAGCCTATGCGCTTGCAGCGGGCGAAGACCCGGAGCTTGAAAAGGCCGTGGACGAGACCATTCAGCTCTACGGCGCTTCCCAGCACGAAGATGGCTATGTCGATTCCTATTTCACCGTGAAGTGTCCCGACAAAATGTGGACGAACATCTGCGATGCACATGAGCTTTACTGTGCAGGCCACATGATGGAGGCTGCCGTGGCGTATTATGAGGTCACCGGCAAGCGCGAGCTGCTCGACATCATGTCGAAGAGTGCAGACTGCATTTACGAGCAATTCATGAAGAAAAACACGCGTGCCTACCCGGGCCACCCGGAGGTGGAGCTCGCACTGATGCGTCTGTGGCGCGCCACGGGCAACGAAAAGTATAAGGAGCTTGCAAAGCACTTTGTAGACGTGCGCGGTCAGGCCCCGAATTATTTCGTGGAAGAAAAAAAGAACCGCGGCTGGAACGTTTGGGACGGCGCGGAGGAGCTGAATACCGACTACACCCAGAGCACCCTGCCCGTGCGTGAGCAGAAGGACGCCGTGGGCCACGCCGTGCGTGCCGTGTACCTTTACACCGGCATGGCGGACGTCGCAAAGGAAAACACAGGACGAGACACTGCTTGCTGCCTGCCGTAATTTGTGGGAGAGCATCACAAAGCGCCGCATGTACATTACGGGCGGCATCGGCTCCACGTTTATGGGTGAAGCCTTTACGGTCGATTATGACCTGCCGAAACGACACCGTGTACGCCGAGACCTGCGCCTCCATCGGCCTGATGTTCTTCGCGAAGAAGATGCTTGAAAACGAGCACCGCGGCGAATATGCCGATGTGATGGAGCGCGCGTTCTACAACACCGTGCTCGCCGGCATGCAGCTTGACGGCAAGCGTTTCTTCTATGTGAACCCGCTTGAGGTCGTACCGGGCATTTCTGGCAAGGCCGTCACGCACCGCGCAGTGCTGCCCACCCGCCCGCAGTGGTATGCCTGCGCATGCTGCCCGCCGAATGTGGCGCGCATGGTGTCTTCCTTCGGCTCCTATGCGTACAGCGAAAATGAAGACACGTTCTTCATTGACCTCTATGCAGGCGGCACGGTGAAGACCGAAAAGGGCATCACGCTCACCTGCGAGACCGATTTCCCGCACGGCGGCACGGCAAAGTATACGATTAAGGGCGAAGCGGAAACGACGGTCGCTATCCGCATTCCGGCATGGAGCGAAAAGAGCTTGCTGACCGTAAACGGCGAAGCGGTTGACCTTAACACCGTGACAAAGGACGGTTACGCTTACATCACCCGCGCATGGAAAGACGGCGATACGCTTGCGCTCACCATGGATATGACCCCGCACGTTGTGTACGCCTCCGCAAAGATTGCGGCGGACAGCGGCAAGGTGTGTGTACAGCGCGGCGCGCTCGTCTACTGCGCAGAGGAAGTCGATAACGGCAAGGTGCTGCCGCTGTATGTTAAAGCCGGTGCAGAGCCGAAGACGCTCGATTTCGAGCCCGAAACGCTCGGCGGCATTGTGCCCGTAGAGATCGCAGGCTGCGCACAGCAGGACATCGACACGCTGTATTCCACAAAGGCTCCGAAATTTGTGGAAAAGACAATCCGCCTTATCCCGTATTACACATGGGCAAACCGCGGCGAAAACCAGATGCGTGTCTGGCTGCCGGTCAAATAAGAAACGCGCTTATATCGTCATAACAGAACAGAGAAAACCCGGTGCAGTCTGGATTCGGCTGCATCGGGTTTTGCTGTTTTGGAATTTTAGTCAATGGTATAAAATCAAGCTCAGTCAACAAACTTCATGCCGTGACCATCCGTATAGATTGTGCCCTGCAAAAGGCGCACGCCTTCTATGATGCCCCAAATTTCGGAGACGATGGCAAGCGTGCCGCAGCTGCAAACGGTGATGGCAAGCTGTGCAATGCCAAGGCTCGTTTTGCCGATGTAGAAGTTGTGCACGCCGAACACACCGAATAAAATGGCGAGCACACCGGCTGCAATGCGGCTTTTGGTGCCCTGCGGCGGGTCATACGGCTGTGCGTAGTTCTGCCCATACTGCGGCTGGCCGTTCGGGGCGTAGTAGGTTTGCTGCGGGTTGTTATAATTTGCACTATTGGCGTTCGCCTGGTACTGCTCCGTGTAGCGCGGGGGGCGGTAGTCGCCCGCGCCCTCCTGCGGGGTGGGCTGCTGCGGCTGTGCGGTGTAGGCCGCATAGGTGTACTGCGGCGGCTGATACTGCGGCGGCGTTGGCACTTCCGTTTTCGGTGCTTCCGGGGCAGCTTCTTCGGCTTTCGGCATATCGCAGCACGGTTCGTCTTTTGCGGCGGCTTCTGCCTGCTCCGCAAGGCGCTCGGCTTCGGCAAAGCTCTGCTCTACGGGATTCGTCAAGGTCGGCTCCGGCTTTGCAGTCTCCGGGGTGGTGTTTTTTTCGTCTGTCATAAAGATCTCCTTTCTCAGTCCTTCAGCTTGATGACGTTTGCATCCATTTTGATCTTGCCTTCTAAGATCTGCACGCCCTCAACAAGGCTCCAGACCCACACGGCAACTGTGGAAAGACCGCAGGTGAGAGGCGCGCCGAGCGTAGCGACCAAAATCTGGATCAGTCCGCGCTGTGTATTGCCAAGGTAAAAATTGTGCACGCCGAATGTGCCCATCAGCATGCCGAACAGTCCGGCTGCGATACGGCTTTTTTGCGGATAACCGGCGGGCGGATCTATGCCGGAAAGCGGTGCGCCGGTGTAGGGATTGTAATTTTGACCTTGCATATACGGTCTCCTCTCATCTTTGTTTTGTGATTTTATTGTAGCGAAAAATTTCTTTAGATGCAAGCGTTTTTGCGCAATGTAAGAATGTCTTAAAATTTATGAAAGAGACGGAAAAATCATGCCGGAAACGGTGCGAAATCTTGAAAAAAAGCGCGGGCTGTTGTATACTGAAACAACATAAACACCGTAAAACGAATCGAAAGCGGAGAGGAGAATTCTGCAATGAGGATTAAAATTTCGGCGGACAGCACATGCGATCTGTCGCCGGAGCTTATCGAAACGTATAATATCGGCATTACGCCGCTGTACATTGAAAAGGGCGGGCAGAATTGTCGCGACGGCATGGACATCACGCCGCAGGAGATTTTCGACTACGTGCGCTCCGGCAAGGGCGTGTGCCGCACTGCTGCCGTGAACGTGGGCGATTACACGGCATTTTTCAAAAAATGCAGGGAAAATTACGACGCGGTGATCCATTTTAATATCAGCAGTGATTTTTCCAGCTGCTACCAGAACGCCTGCACCGCTGCGGCGGAGTTTGAAAACGTGTATGTGGTCGATTCCCGCAATCTTTCCACGGGCATCGCGCTGCTCGTTTTGGATGCCGCAGAGCGTGCGGAAAAGGGAGAGGACCCCAAAGAGATTGCCGCGCTCATGCGCGAAACGGCGGAAAAAGTAGAGGCGAGCTTCGTCATCGATACGCTTTTTTATCTGCAAAAGGGCGGCAGATGCTCTACCTTGGCGGCGCTCGGCGCGAATTTATTGAAGCTAAAGCCGTGCATTGAAGTGAAGGACGGCAAAATGGGCGTGGGCAAAAAGTACCGCGGCAAGATCGACAATTGCATTGCACAGTATGTGCGCGAGCGTTTGCAGGGCAGAGACGATTTGAGACGAAATCGCATTTTCATCACGCACTCGGGCTGTGCGCCGGAAATTGTGGAGAATGTGAAAGCGATCATCAAGGAATGCGGCGGCTTCGACGAGGTGTTGGAGACCTATGCCGGCTGCACGGTCTCGAGTCACTGCGGCCCGAACACGCTGGGCGTTTTGTTTGTGAGAAAATAAATTTTGTGAGAAAGTAAATTCTGAAAGGCTTCGCCTTTTTGGGAGACCCCCTAATTGGGTCTCCCACGGACGGAACGTCCACTGGAAGTTCCGTCCTTCCGTCCTGATTTTTAGTAGGCAAAAGGATTTCGAGCTCTGCGGAGCTCGACCAAAGGTTTCACCTTTGGAATCTACAACCGAACGAGAAGTTCGGTTTCAACTTCTTTGAAAAAAGTTGATTAAAAACTTTATTTGTCAATAAAGACATGAACTGAGTGAGGAAAGAACAATGGAGAACAAAGAGAAAATTCGCTCGCTTGCGGAAAACGTGTGGGCGTACATTGCGGCGTTTTTGCGGTGGGGCGTTTTAGGCTTGCTTGTCGGCGGGCTTGGCGGCTTCGTCGGCGCGCTGTTTGCAAAATCCGTTGCGTGGGCAACGGCCATGCGCGGCGCTAACCCATGGCTTTTATATTTGCTGCCCGTCGGCGGTTTGGCCATTGTGGGCGTTTATAAACTTTGCCGCGTTTCCGGCGTAGGCACGAACGAGGTGTTCGAGGGTGTACGCAGCAATAAAGGTGTTTCCATTTTGCTTGCGCCGGCCATTTTCCTCGGCACAACGATTACACACCTGCTCGGCGGCTCCGCGGGCCGCGAGGGCGCGGCGCTCCAAATCGGCGGAAGCGTGGCGACGTTCTTCGGCAAGCTGTTCCGTTTAAATGAGGAAGACCGCCACATTCTCACCATGTGCGGTATGAGCGGCGTGTTCGCGGCGGTATTCGGCACGCCGATGGCGGCATGTGTCTTCGCGATAGAGGTCGTCAGCGTCGGCCGCTTCTGCACCTCGGCGCTGTTCCCGTGCATCGTGTCCTCTGCGTCTGCCTATGCACTGGCGCTGGTTATGGGCGTTGCCCCGGAGCATTTTCTCGTCGAAAATGTCCCGGCATTTGACATTTCCACAATGTGGCGTGTACTCGTCATTGCCATTTTGTGTGCGATTGCCAGTATGCTGTTCTGCTGGGCGATGCACAGCGGCGCAAAGCTCTTCAAAAAGCTTTTTAAAAACGAATTTCTCCGCGCGGCGGTCGGCGGCATTGTGGTGATTTTGCTCACATTGCTTGTCGGTACGCGTGCGTATAACGGCGGCGGTATGGACGTCATCGAGCGCATTTTTGAAGAGGGCGTCGTGCGTCCCGAGGCATTCCTGCTCAAGATGATCTTTACCTCCATCACGATCGGCGCAGGCTTTAAAGGCGGCGAGATCGTGCCCACGCTGTTCATCGGTGCCACGCTCGGCGGTACGCTGGCGCTGCTTGTCGGTCTGAGTCCCGCGTTCGGCGCGGCCATCGGCATAGCGGCGCTGTTCTGCGGTGTGACGAACTGCCCCATTGCGACAATTCTGCTCAGCGTAGAGCTCTTCGGCGGCGAAAGCGCACTGTTCTGCATGATCGCGGCGCTTGTAAGCTTCCTGTTTTCGGGCTATTTCAGCCTTTATTCCGGACAGCAGCTTATTTATTCGAAATTGAGCGAGAAAGAGATCAATGTGCACGGACACTAAGCCGAGAACACAGGCAAAATCTTGACAAAACGCACTTGGCGTGGTAGAGTAAGTACGCGGAAAACGCAAAAAATAGTAAACGGGGTGCTCGTATACGGGCTGAGAGGAGGGTGTGACCCTCAACCCGAATAACCTGATTTGGATAATGCCAACGTAGGGAACGGAAATATCCGGGTATGTGTCATTATCACATGCCCTTTTCTTTTGTTCCGAAACACGCATTAGGAAAGGAACAGAAAATGGAATACACAACGCAGATGGATGCCGCCCGCAAGGGCATTTTTACGCCGGAAATGGCGAAAGTTGCCGAAAAAGAGCATTTGGAGCCGAAAAAACTCATGGCGCTCATGGCGGAGGGCAAGGTTATCATCCCGTGCAATAAGGTGCATACATGCAATAGAGCCGAACGGCCTCGGCTCCATGCTGAAGACGAAGATCAACGTCAATCTCGGCACGTCCCGCGACCTCACCGACCTTAACATGGAGCTTGAAAAAGTGAATCATGCGGTCGAAATGGGCGCGGAGGCCATTATGGACCTCAGCTCCTTCGGCGATACGCAGAAGTTCCGCCGCAAGCTGACGCACGAGTGTCCGGCGATGATCGGCACCGTGCCGATCTATGACGCGGTCGTTTACTACCACAAGGCGCTCGGCAAAATCACTGCGCGCGAGTGGATTGACATTGTGCGCATGCATGCGGAGGACGGCGTAGACTTCATGACCATCCA
>ENA-OQHN01000061-OQHN01000061.1-human-gut-metagenome-genome-assembly--contig:-NODE-61-length-41140-cov-4.708800_pt1 | contig 41140 bp, 43 predicted proteins | sample MGYA00242564_ERZ504721 | MGnify/ENA primary metagenome ERZ504721 (study PRJEB26092, sample SAMD00036212) | human gut metagenome | host: Homo sapiens | study: EMG produced TPA metagenomics assembly of...
TCCAGTAAGCATCCAGTAAGCATCTAGGTGCTTGCTTTATAACATTTGTTTTTGTGTAGACATTACGTTGCGCGTTTCTATGGATGCTCCTGTATGTATTGCTGCTGACTGCTTATAATGTAAATTATAAAGACCCATGACGTTATCCGGTCAAGCCGGATCGCGCCATAGGTCTTTGAATCGTCTCAGACGTTTTGTGCAGGTTTAAGTATCGATCTATGAATCGTTGGTTTCTTCGTTGGACATTGCCGAGATATCTGCCCGGAAGCCATCCTGTGCAGCGCCCTCAAAGGCCGCCATAGGGCCGGACGGCTCAGAAGCGTCCTCTCCCGCTGGGTCATTTTCAACAGATGTCTCCCCTGCTGCATCTGTTGTATCCAAACTTGCTTTTGCAGCATTGATGGGTAGTACCTTGCCCAGCGGGTTTTCCTCAATGGCAGAGCGCACCTGAAATTCTTGTAAGTGCGTATAAATTTGTGTTGTTCCCACACTGCTGTGCCCCAGAAGCTGCTTGAGGGTAAGGATATCCACATTGCCGGTCTGATACATCAGCGTTGCGGCGGTGTGCCGCAGCTTATGGGTGGAAAAGCCCTTCAGCCCCGCAGCCTTCATTGCACCGGAGATCAGCTGTTCTACTCTGCGGTTCGAAATACGTTCCTTGCGCATACGGGTAATAAACACCGCTTTTTCCTTGGGTGAAAGTCCCTCCATGGTGTTGCGCTTGCGCAGATATAGTTGCAGTGCCTCCACGCAGGCATCATTCAGGTAGACCATACGCTCTTTATGGCCTTTGCCGAACAGGCGGATCTGACGCTGCTCTAAATCGATGTCTCCAAGGTCCATGCCTACCAGCTCTGCAAGACGCATACCGCAGTTGAGGAACAGCACCACCATGCAATAATCCCGCTCCGGGAAATCGCTCTGGGTCTGGGTGCTCTCCAAAAGCGAAATGGATTGCTCTGCCGTCAGGTACTTGGGCAAGACCTTATCCTGTTTGGGCGGGCGGATGGCCGCCGTAGGGTCCTCGGATAAGCGGTTGACCTGATTGACCAGATAATCATAAAAGCCGTGCAGACTGGCCAACCGCCGGGCGGTAGAGGATTTTTTGTTGCCGCACTCCCGGTTCAGAAAATACAGATATTCGTAGATATCCTCTTTTGTTATGCTGCCCCAGAAGGCCGTATCCAGCCCCTTGGGATCGATCTCTTTGAATTCTGCATCCGTGGCCACAAGCCCGCGGCGGCGCTTCATAAAGCGGCTGAAGGAGCGCAGGTCACAGTAATAACTGAACGCCGTATTGGCACTTTTGCCGGCGATCACTTCAAGATAACGCACATATTCTACAATATCCGGCGCGGCATCCTCAAAGGGTGCGTGTTTGCCGGGGTTTCTTTCGTCCAGATAAATCGACATAGGTTCCTCGTTTCATCACAGGCGGTCATTTTTTAGCGCATTGATGGCATCTGCGATATACGCTGCACCGACCAGCTTCATGCCGGGATAATCTGCGGCATTCAGGTGTGCAAGGCTGTGCTTTGGGATAACAGCCCGCTCAAAGCCGATACGCTCAGCCTCGTGCAGGCGCTGTTCCAGATTGGGCACACTGCGCACTTCCCCGCCCAGACCTACCTCACCAATGGCGATAAGCTTATCGCTGACCGGGCGGTCCAGCAGCGAGGAGACCATGCTCAGGCAGACTGCAAGGTCGCAGGCGGTATCCCGCAGTGCAATGCCGCCCACTATATTGACATAGACATCCAGATTGCCAAAGAAGTACCCTGCCCGCTTTTCCAGCACGGCGATCAAAAGGTTCATGCGGTTATAGTCGTATCCGCTGCAGGCGCGACGGGGTGCCGGAAAATTCGTCTTGGTGGCAAGTGCCTGTATCTCGCTCAGGATGGGACGACTGCCCTCCATGGTGCAGGCCACGCAGTTGCCGGAAACCCCCAGCGGACGTCCTTCCAGCAGCATCTGGGAGGGATTTTCGATCTCGGCAAGCCCTGTGCCGGTCATATCGAACATTCCCAGCTCATTGGTGGAGCCATAGCGGTTTTTGGCTGCCCGCAGAATGCGGTACGGCAGCATCTTGTCGCCCTCAAAGTAGAGCACCGTATCCACGATGTGCTCCATGACCTTGGGGCCTGCAATGGCTCCGTCTTTGTTGACATGGCCCACAATGAACATGGGGATCTCCTGCTTTTTGGCTACCGCCAGCAGACGGGCGGCGCTCTCCTTGACCTGACTGACCGTACCGGCCGAGGAAGAAAGATCCATACAGCGCATCGTCTGGATAGAGTCGATGACTACAAGCTCCGGCTTTTCCTTTTCGATCAGGCCGCAGATCTCGTCCACATCGTTCTCCGCAGCAAGATAAATATTCTCCTGCGGCACTTTCAACCGTGCAGCACGCAGTTTGACCTGACGGACAGATTCCTCACCCGTGATATACAGAACAGAATGCTGGTTGGAGATGGCACCGCAGAGCTGCAAAAGCATCGTAGATTTGCCAACACCCGGTTCTCCGCTGAGCAAAACCACGCCGCCAGCACGATGCCGCCGCCCAGCACGCGGTCCAATTCGCCGATGCCCGTCCGGACGCGGCTCATCTGTTCCATGGCGATATCCTGCAGCAAGGCCGGCTTCGCCCCTTGCCCTGCCGCGCGCCGACGCCTTTAGGCGGTTCAGGCACAGCCTGTTCTTCCATCATCGTATTCCATTCTCCGCACTGGGGGCACCGGCCCAGCCAGCGGCTGGACACGCTGCCGCAGTTAGCGCATACGTATCGGATCTTCGTTCTAGCCATCAGCGTCCTCCTATTCCGATTCGAGAAGGTCTAAAAACTCTTCCGGCCCTGGAAGCGTCTGCAAGAGCTTCCACGGTTCATGATGAGCCAGCTGTTCACAGGAATAATGGCCTGTCGCGACGGATATAGTCTTCGCGCCGATGGCCTTGCCGCACTGGATATCATAGGGCGTGTCGCCGATGACATACATTTCTTCCACCGCATCGCCCCAGGCGTCCTTAGCCAGCCCATAGGCGTGGCGCGCTAAATCGTCGCGATAGTAAAAATTGCAGGCAAAGCCGGAATGGTCGAAATCAAAATAGGACGACAAGCCGAAAAAATCCAGCTTCATGCGCGCGCCGTGGACGCTGTTTCCCGTAAGAAGCAGCTGCTTAAAGGGCGGCCGGTCGGCCAAAAAAGCCAAAATATCGCGGACAGGCTCAAAGATCACGCTTTCTTTCCGCTTGACCTTAAGCCATTTCATCAGCTTCTTTTCATATTCCCGGCAAAACCAGCTCACTTCTTCATCTGTCGGCATACGGCCTGTCGCTTTATACAGCAGCTGCTGGCAAATGTAATTGTCCGTCCGGCCGCCGGCAGAAATAGGCGGTACCGCCGCTTCTTCACCCTGCATGGCATGGAAGACTTCTTCTATAGCGTATAATCCGGCCCGGCCTGTATTCAGCAGCGTGCCGTCAATGTCCCAATATAACAGCTTCATCATGTCACCTCATTAAAAATAGGGGCTGGAGCAGCATAGGGGAATCTAACTCCCTCTACCCTGCTCCCAGCCCCTGTTTTACGTTGCGTTAAAAACTACATGCAGCAGACGCGCATTCCGGCCAACGCCAGACATGCCCTATTAGAGGTTCGATACGATGTCTTTCGTATCGCGGGCAATCATGATTTCTTCGTTCGTCGGGATGACGTACATCTTAACAGTAGAATCGTCCGTGCTGATCAGCGTATCTTTGCCGCGGACATTGTTCCGTTCGGGATCCAATTTAGCACCCAGGAATTCCAGTCCCTGGCAGATAGCGGCACGGTCATCAATGCCGTTTTCGCCTACGCCGGCCGTAAAGGTAATAACGTCGACGCCTTCCATGGCGACAGCCAACGCACCGATCAATTTACGAACCTGATAGTGGAACATGTCGAGCGCCAGCTGAGCCCGTTCGTTGCCCTGGGATGCTGCATCGCCGAGGTCGCGGAAGTCGCTGGAAACGCCGGAAATACCGAGAACGCCGGATTTTTTGTTCATGAGAGCGTCCATTTCCTTCGTGGACAAGTTGTGCTTATCCATGACGTTGAGGACGATAGCCGGTCGATATCGCCGCAGCGCGTGCCCATAAGTACGCCTGCCAGGGGAGTAAAGCCCATTGTCGTGTCAACGCATTTGCCGTATTTGATAGCTGCCAGGGAAGATCCGTTGCCCAAATGGCAGTTGATGATGCGCAGTTTTTCGACAGGTACGCCCATTACTTTCGCAACCTGGCCGGCTACATAGCGATGGCTCGTGCCGTGGAAGCCATAGCGGCGGATGCCGTCTTCTTTGTATAATTCATACGGGAGGCCATACATGAAAGCTTTCGCCGGCATTGTCTGATGGAAGGCCGTATCGAATACGCCGACCTGAGGAACGTTCGGCATAATAGCCTTGCAGGCGTTGATGCCGATGATGTTGGGCGGATTGTGGAGCGGAGCCATAGCGGAGCATTTTTCCAGGGCTTTCATGACTTCGTCCGTAATCAGCGTCGAGCAGGCGAATTCTTCGCCGCCGTGAACGACGCGGTGACCTACGGCGTCAATTTCATCCATCGATTTGATGACGCCGCATTCTGCGTCTGTCAAAATATCCAATACGAGCTTAACAGCAACTTGGTGATCCGGAATAGACTGCTGGATTTCTTTTTTTTGGCCATTCCATTTGTGGGTCAGCAAAGAATCGGACAAGCCGATTTTTTCGACAACCCCTTTTGCCATGACTTCTTCATTGTCCATGTTTACCAGCTGGTATTTCAAGGACGAGCTTCCGCAGTTTACAACCAATACGATCATGCAATTTACCCTCTTTCATTTTCTGTAATTATTTTATTTGGCCAAAAATGTACTCGGTCACTTCCTGTCCCATGCCGTCGCCCTGACGGTACATGTACATGACGTGCCAAATTTGACCGTTATCTTCAAAGAAGAGACTCTGTACGACGAGATCGGATACTTGCCCGTTCAGGGGTTCGCGGTACGTATACTCCCCTTTTACGGCAGGTCTTCCGCCGGCTGTCGTCGGAGTGATCTTCGTTTGCAGATCTGAAATATCCGGCGTCTGTTCCAGCATGGCCACGTCGCGCTCGGCTGCCATCTGCGGCGTCATTTCACCGGCAGGCTCCGACATAACGATCAGATTCAGGTGCTTGTCGTTGTTGACATACATCATGGCGCCGCCGCCCTGCCGCCTGACATGGGCTAAATCAAAGGGACTCAGGAGATATACTTCCGAATCGCCGGCCTTCAGCTGGGCGTATCCAAAGCTGTATTCCTCCATCATCGTAGCGCCGCCGCAGCCGGCCAGAAGCATTGCCGCCGCCGTTATCGCTGCAACAGATAAGGTTTTCCATCGTTTCATCATACAACCACCTAATTTTATGCTTTCTCCAGACTACGTTCATTATAGCATATTCCGCTTTTGATAAAAAGGGAAATATGAGGACAATCATGAATTCCTGTCATGCCTTTTATACAAGCATATTAGCCATATTATTCTACTCTATTTTTTATTTCAATCACCCTTCATAGTAGTATATAATAAACAATACATTAAAATTTAAATGTCAGATAAAGGAGACTATCATGAACCGCATTGCCGTCATTGCAGAATACAATCCCTTTCACAACGGACATCGCTACATGCTTCGCGTCCTGCGCAGCCGTTTCGGCAGCAGCGCGCCGATCGTCGTCGTCATGAGCGGCTCGTTCGTCCAGCGCGGCGAGCCGGCCTTGTTCGATAAATGGACCCGCGCGTCCTGGGCTTTAGACGGCGGCGCCGACTGCGTCGTCGAGCTGCCGGCCCTCTACGCCTTGTCCAGCGCCGAAGGCTTTGCCGGCGGCGCCGTCCGGCTGGCAGCCCGCCTTGGCTGTACCCATCTGTCCTGCGGCGTAGAAGCCGGGACAGCCGACGATTTTCATCGTCTTGCCCAGGCGTCCCTTGCGGCCCTCGGCGATTTCCGCCCTGGGCAAACGGGATTGACCTACGGCCAGTACGTCAGCCAGGCCACGGCCGGGAAGACTACGCCGGAAACGGCAGCGCTGCTCGGCGAGCCGAACGCCCTGCTGGCCCTGGAATACGTCAAGGCGATTCATCGCTACGCGCCGTCTCTAGAATTCGTCCCCATTCGCCGTCAAGGAAAACATGATGGAGCAGACTTAACCGGACCCTTTGCCAGCGCCTCGGCGATTCGCCGCGAGCTGCAGGCCGGCTGCCTTGAAGATGCCGCGCCATACCTTCCGGCCAAAGAGCTGGCCGAAATAGGCCTCCTCCTTTCTCAGGGCCGGTATGCCGATTACAGCCGCTACGGCGACTGCATCCTGTACCGCAGCCGCCTCCTCTCGCCGCAGGAACTACTCTCCTTGCCGGCCTTTTCGGAGGGTCTGGAAAACCGCTGGCATCGCTGCCTGCTGCAATCGACTTCCTGGCCGGAAGCTCTCGACGCCTTAAAGACGAAGCGCTACGCCTACAGCCGTCTGCGCCGAATGGGAGCTTACACGGCCCTCGCCGTGCGCCGCGCTGACATGGAAAGGGCCTACCTCGAAGGCCCCCAATACGGCCGCGTATTGGCTCTGTCGCCCCTCGGCGCGTCCGTCTTAAAAGAAGCAAAAAAAGAAATCCCCATCATTACGAAGCTGCGAACGGGCATGAACCGCCTTTCGCCCTTCGGGCAGCAGATGCTCCAGTACGACATGCGGAGCACCGATATACAATCCCTGTGCTTCCGCTCGCCGTCCGTCCGCGGCGGCTTGAAAGATTATTACGCCTCGCCTTCCATGAAAAAGTCCATATTCCGCCGGTAATCTTTTTTCTTCCCATGCAGTCCATCGCATTAATATTTGTATATTCTGCAAAAATTTGCTATGATGTATTATGTTATTGTTTTTTATTTCATATCCCAAAATCAGATTTTATAATCAGGGAATTGGAAGGGGTTTTGCAGCATGGGGATATCGTTAAATCTAAATATTTATCAAACCTTGGCGGCCGCCATTATCGTATATTACGTCGGCGTGTTTCTGCGCGTCAAGCTGAGCTTTCTCCGAAAGTATTGTATTCCGGCTCCGGTAGTCGGCGGCATCTTATTTGCAATTCTTAACTGCGTCTTATACACAAACGGAGTCTGGACGTACGAGCAAGATACGACGATGCAGAATATCTGCATGATGCTTTTCTTTACGAGCGTCGGCTACACGGCCAGCCTGAGCCTGATCAAGCGAGGCGGTATCCTCGTATTCAAGATGGCCGTAATCACGACGGTTCTGATTCTCTGCCAAAACATCATCGGCGTAGGATTGACCAACGTCTTCGATTTGAATCCCCTCATGGGACTTGCGACAGGTTCGATTCCCCTGGTCGGCGGCCACGCCACATCGGCAGCCTTCGGCCCGGTTCTGGAAAAAATAGGCCTTGAAAACGGTACGACCATTTCCGTCGCCGCGGCTACCTTCGGCCTCGTCGCCGGCGGCATCATCGGCGGCCCTGTCGGCGAACGCCTCGTCCATAAATTCGACCTGCACAGCAGCGCCGCTGCAGAACGTCTCGACCCGGCCGCGGCGCAGCCCGAAGTAGAAAAGCTGGAAGCCGCTGCCGCTAATAAAGAAAAAGCCCATGAAGCTATCGAACAGGAACAAAAATCGGGCCAGACAATTAATAATTACCGCTTCATGAACGCCATGGCTCATCTCTTTTTAGCTATGGGCCTGGGCACGTTAGTCAGCAATTTCTTCGTCAGCGTCGGTCTCGTCTTCCCGGCCTACATCGGCTCTATGCTCGTTGCCGCCGTCATTCGGAATATTGCCGACTTCACCCACGTCTATCCCGTATACCAGCGGGAAAGTGAAGTACTCGGTAACTTAGGGCTGACGATTTTCCTGACCTGTGTCCTCATGAGCCTGAAATTATAGCAGCTCGGCGCACTGGCCCTGCCGATGATCGTCCTCCTGCTGACGCAAACGGTGTTTATGGCCTTGTTCGCCTATTTCATCGTCTACCGCACCATGGGCAGGAACTATGAAGCGGCCGTCATGTCGTCAGGCGTCTGCGGCTTTGGTCTCGGCGCGACGCCGAACGCCATCGCCAATATGACGGCGATGACCGAGCTCTTCGGCCCGGCGCCGACGGCATTCTTCGTCATCCCTCTCATCGGTTCGCTCATCATCGACCCGGTCAACGCGTCAATTCTCATGATATTCATCAACATCTTAATTTAATGTAATGACAAACAGGCTGATGCAGCATCCATAGATTCTCTGCATCAGCCTGTTATTATTTTATATTTATTTTCTTTAACACTGCCGTAGGCATGATTCTCTTAATAGCGGCATTGTATAGTTTAAATTCAGCACAGGCCGCTTACTATTTTTCTAAATCATGGAGCATACTCTGCCAATAGGCGGCCTCTTGCGTATCCTGCCGCACTCCTTCGCCATGCTCCAGGGCATATATGTAATTCTTGATTCCCTCCGTATAGCCATTAGCAGCCGATACGGCAAACCAATAGGCTGCCTGCTGCAAATCCTGGGCGACGCCGCGGCCGTCGCGGTACAGCTGGCCTAAATTATTCTGCGCCGGCCCGTCGCCGGCAAAGGCTGCCTGCTCGTACAGAGCTGCTGCCCTCGCCTCGTCCTTTTCGACTCCCTTTCCCATTTCATATAAATAGCCTAAATTATTTTGAGCAATAAATTTCCCTGAGCCGCTCCCCGGGCATACCAATAGGCCGCCTGCTCATAATCGGCCTCGCCGGTATATCCAAATTGATACATGATGCCGGCGTTGCACTGACCGTCGGCGTCGCCGCTCCGTCCAGCCTGTTCATACCAAAATAAGGCCTCCCTATAATCTTGGGGCACGCCGCAGCCGATTTCATATAAATGTCCCAAATTATTGGCCGCCGGCCCATGTCCCTGCAGAGCCGCCTTCTTATACCAGCTTCCGGCCTTTTCATAGTCCTGGGGCACGCCCAATCCCTGTTCATATTGATAGGCCAGGTTATACTGTCCTTCGGCCAAGCCGCGGCGGGCCGCCATGCCGTACCAGTAGGCAGAGCGCGCTAAGTCGTCTTCGTCACCGTTGAAAAAATATACGTCGCCAAGACGGCACTGCGCTTCCGCGTCGCCCTGAAAGGCCTGCTTTTCCAAGATCAAGAAATTTTCTTCTTTCATATACTACCCCTTCTCTCTCATCCTATTGGCATTGTACGGAAGGGATTTTTTATTGTCAAGATAGATCTTCTTCGTTTTTATCTTTTGTTCTATTGACTTTTTGACTTTTATAGGTATAATGATACTTGAGCATATACAAATACTCGCACACCATATTACGTTATGAATCGCCTGTAATATAAGGAGGTCTTATTATGGGAAATGAAAAATACACGCAGAAAGTAATCGATGCGTTTCAGTCAGCCCAGCAAATCGCCGCGCTGCACTATAATCAGGAAATTTCTTCCGTCCACATGCTCATGGGGCTCGTAAAGGAACCGGAAGGTCTTCTCTCCACGATTTTCTCCGAATGCCATACGGATTTGCCCATGCTGCAGGCCCGTTTGGAACAAATGCTGAAAAAGATTCCCTCTGTCAAAGGACAAAGCCAAATGTCCATGTCGACGGAAATGGTCCGGGTCATCGGCAAAGCCCAGCAGCTGGCTGAATCCATGCACGACGACTATATCAGCACGGAACATCTCCTCATGGGCATCGTCGAAGAAAGCAGCGACGATATGCAGTCCTTGTGCCGCGAATTCGGCCTGACGAAAAACAACATTATGACCGCCGTTAAGGCCAACCGCAAGAGCAACGTCAATACGGACAACCCGGAAGGCAACTATAAGGCCCTGGAAAAATACGGCCGCGATTTGACGGCCGCCGCACGCCAGAATAAGCTGGACCCGGTCATCGGCCGTGACGACGAAATCCGCCGTACTGTCGAAATTTTGTCGCGCCGCCGCAAAAACAACCCTGTCCTCATCGGCGAACCGGGCGTCGGCAAAACGGCTATTGTCGAAGGGCTGGCCCGCCGCATCGTCAGCGGCGACGTACCGGAATCGCTGAAAAATAAGACGCTTTACTCCCTCGACATGGGCTCTCTGATCGCCGGAGCCAAATACCGCGGCGAATTCGAAGAACGACTCAAATCGGTCTTAAACGAAATCGCCAAATCGGACGGCCAGATCCTCCTGTTCATCGATGAAATCCATACTGTCGTAGGGGCCGGTGCGTCTGAAGGCTCCATGGACGCCGGCAACATCTTGAAACCGATGCTGGCCCGCGGCGACCTGCGCTGCATCGGCGCGACGACGCTGAACGAATACCAGAAGTATATCGAAAAGGACGCCGCCCTGGAGCGGCGCTTCCAGCCCGTCATGGTCGACCAGCCGAACGTAGAAGACACGATTACCATCCTCCGCGGCCTGAAAGAACGGTATGAAATCCATCACGGCGTCCGCATCCGCGACAAGGCCCTCGTAGCCGCCGCCGTACTGTCGGACCGCTACATTTCCGACCGCTTCCTCCCCGATAAGGCCATCGACTTAGTCGACGAAGCCGCCGCCAAGCTGCGCACGGAAATCGAATCGATGCCGACGCCTATCGACGAACTGCGCCATAAGATCATGCAGCTGGAAATTGAAGAACAATCGCTCACGAAAGAAACGGACGAAGCTTCAAAAGAACGGCTGGCCAAAATCGTCGAAACAAAAGACGAGCTGAAAGAAAAAGAAAGCCAGCTCAAAGCCCAGTGGGATGAAGAAAAGCAGTCTATCCTCCGCACGCAGGCCATCAAAAAGGAAATCGATTCCGTCAGAGGCCAGATGGAACAGGCAGAACACAACTACGATTACGCCAAGGCGTCGGAATTAAAATACGGCAAGCTGCCTGAACTGGAACAAAAGCTGAAGGACCAGGAAGCCTATTTGGCAGAACATCAGGATTCGCAACTCTTAAAAGAAGAAGTTGGCGAAGAAGACATTGCCCAGGTCGTCAGCCGCTGGACAGGCATCCCCGTCACCAAGATGCTCACCGGCGAACGGGAAAAACTGCTCCACCTCGACGAAACCCTTCATAAACGAGTCGTCGGACAGGACGCGGCCGTCCAGGTCGTCAGCGATGCCATCATGCGGGCCCGCGCCGGCATCAAGGACCCGAACCGCCCCATCGGCTCGTTCATCTTCCTCGGCCCGACAGGCGTCGGCAAAACTGAACTTGCCAAAACCCTGGCTGAAGCCCTCTTTGACGACGAACGGAACATCATCCGCATCGATATGTCCGAATACATGGAAAAACACACCGTATCCCGCCTCATCGGGGCGCCTCCGGGATACGTCGGTTATGATGAAGGCGGCCAGCTGACCGAAGCCGTCCGCCGCCGTCCCTACAGCGTCATCCTTCTCGACGAAATCGAAAAGGCTCACCCGGACATCTTCAACGTCCTCCTGCAGATTCTCGACGACGGCCGGCTGACTGACGGCAAGGGCCGGGTCGTCAATTTCAAGAACACCATTATCATCATGACCAGCAACTTAGGCTCTCATGAAATCCTCGAATCGCAGAATTTTGAAGAAGCCGACAAAAAGGTCCGCGACTTGCTGAAGCAGTATTTCCGCCCTGAATTTCTCAACCGTGTCGACGACATCGTCGTCTTCAAGGCCCTGCAGAAAGAACAGGTCAAAGACATCGCCTCCATCCTGCTGGAACGCTTGGGCGAACGGCTTGAAAAGCAGGTCAAGATTCATCTTACGTGGAGCGACGAAGCGCTGCAGGCCCTGGGAGATCAGGGATTCAACCCGCAGTTCGGCGCCCGTCCTCTCCGCCGCCTCATTACCCATACGGTAGAAACGGCGCTGAGCCACGACATCATCGCCGGTACGGTACGTGAAGGCGATACCGTCGCCATCGGCTTCGACGGCAGTGAATTTACCTTCACGCCTATGCGCCGCCACGAAGACAACTAACCAAGACTAGGACAAGAAAGGCCGCAGCACCCTAACCGATGCTGCGGCCTTTTGCTGTAAACGCATTGTCTTTTTTCCCTAGGGGGCTATAATAAAAGTATATCTCGACGAGGAGGAAGTATCATGAAACAAAGCACGATTGCCTGCTGTCTTCTGGCCTTGGCTGCCCTGTTCTCCCTGAGCGGCTGCGGCCAGAAAACGGAATCTGCAATGGCAAAGCCGGCGGCGCAGCCAGCTCCCGCGTCACAGCGGCGCGCCGACGACATCAGCTCCGACGACGCCCTGTCCATCGCCTTGAACTATGCCGGCGTTTCTGCAGATCAGGCCTATAACGTAAAAATAGACCGCGATAAGGACGACGCCATTCCCGTATACGACGTGGAATTTGAAACGAATACCGGCGACTACGATGTTGAAGTCGACATGCGCAGCGGAGACATCGTCAGCTCCGATTACGAAGCCAAGGATGAATGGGCCCGCCGTCAGGCTTGGAATCCCATGTCTATGACTGAAGCCCAAAACCTCGTCTTATCTAAGGTGCCCGACGCTTCGCCGCAGGACGTACAGCTGCGGCAAGATATAGACGACGGCGCGCCGCGCTATGAAGGACGGCTTCTCACCGGCACGACGTATTACGAGTTTGAAATCGACCCGGACACGGGCATTATACTGGACTGGAAAGCCGACAAGAGAAGAAGATAATCGGGCACACAAAACAGCGTCTCAGCTCCTTTCGCCGAGACGCTGTTTTTAGCATATACTTTTATATGCGATGCAGATGCTTTAAGGACAAATCCAAAATCGGCGCGGAATGAGTCAAAGCTCCGCTGGAAATATAGTCTACGCCGACGTCCTTCAGCTTGCTGATGTTTTCTTCTGTTACGTTGCCCGAGCATTCCGTTTCCGCCCGGCCGTCGATGATACGCACGGCTTCCTTCATCATGTCGTGCGTCATGTTGTCGAACATGATAATATCGGCGCCGGCTTCGACGGCTTCGCGCACCATATCGAGGGTTTCCGTTTCCACCTCTATCTTACGGACGAAGGGAGCGTAGGCCTTGGCCATGGCGACGGCCTTTGCCACCGAACCGGCCGCTCCGATATGATTGTCCTTCAGCAGAATACCGTCGGACAAATTATAGCGGTGGTTGCAGCCGCCGCCGACCGTAACGGCGTATTTTTCCAAAAGACGCATATTCGGCGTCGTCTTGCGCGTGTCGAGGAGCTTGATCCCGCTTCCTTCCAGCAGCTTGACAACCCGGTTCGTGTACGTAGCCACGCCGCTCAGGCGCTGCAGGTAATTAAGAGCTACCCGTTCTCCTGACAACAGCGCACGGATATCGCCGCGGATGACGGCCAGCCTCTGCCCCTTGGACACCCTGTCTCCGTCTTTGACGTAAAATGTAAAGTCTGTTTCTTCATCCAGCAGCGTAAATACTCTGGCGAAGACCGGCAAGCCGGCGATGACGCCGTCTGCCTTGCTGAGCAGCTCTACTTCGCCCAGGCAGGCTTCGGGCATGACGGCATTTGTCGTCACATCCTCGCTGCTGATATCTTCCTGCAGGGCCATCATCAATATCGGATCTACATGCAGCTTCATTGTAATCGAATTCAGTTCATTCATTGTGCGCTCCGCTCCCGTTCCATTTCTTGTAATACTTCGGCCTTATACTGCGCCGCCAGCGTGCGTTCTTCCTTTTTCAGGGCCTGAACAGCCCGTTCGCCGAGCCGCTCAAATTCTCCGTCCTGACGCTTTGCCGGACGCTGTATATGCTGGCTGACCTGCCCGGCTGCCCGTTCAGCAAAGACCAGGCTTTCCAGCAGCGAATTGCTGGCCAGGCGGTTTTTGCCGTGCACGCCGTTGCAGCTCGTTTCGCCGACGGCGTATAATCCGTCCATCGTCGTCTTGCTGAAAGAATCGACGTAAATGCCGCCCATGAAGTAATGCTGTGCCGGCACGACGGGAATCCATTCCTTCGTAACATCGAAGCCCTCTTCCAGGCATTTCTGATAGATATTGGGAAAATGGCGGAAAATCGTGTCCTTTCCGAGGACCGTCATGTCCAGCCATACGTAGGGCATGCCGTCTTTGGCCATTTGCTTTCGGATTTCCGCCGTCATCACGTCGCGGGGCAGCACCTCGCTGGCAAACCGCCGTCCGTCCTTGCCGTACAGCTTGGCTCCCTCGCCGCGGACAGATTCAGAAATCAAAAAGCTACGGCCGGGATGTGTCGTATACAGCGACGTCGGGTGAATCTGCACGTAGTCGATATGCTCCAATGCGATGCCGTGCCGGCGGGCAATGGCAATGGCGTCGCCCGTCAGGTGCGGGAAATTAGTGGACCGTTCGTACAATCCGCCGACGCCGCCGCTGGCTAATATCGTCTGGTCAGCTTCAATCGCCATGTATTCTCCCCTTTCATCCCGGGCGATGATGCCGAGACACTGGTTATCCTGGGCCACCAAATCGATCATCGTCGTATATTCCAGAATCGTCACATTCGGCAAGCTGCGCACGGCGGTCAGCAGCTTACTGGTAATTTCTTTCCCCGTCACGTCTTCATGGTAGAGAATCCGCGCTTTGGAGTGACATCCTTCCCGCGTGTAATCCAGCTGTCCGTCCTTCGTGGCGAAATCCACGCCCCAGCGGATAAGCTGGTCGATGACGCTGCGTGAGGAACGAATCATGATGTCGACAGATTCGCGCCGGTTTTCATAATGGCCGGCCTTCAGCGTATCTTCCATGAAGCTGTCGTAATCGTCTTCGTCGCGCAGCACGCAGATGCCGCCTTGAGCCAAATAGGAATCGCTGTTTTCTGTCTGGTCTTTCGTAATCATCAGCACCTGCTTGTCCGATGGCAGGTGAAGCGCCGCAAAGAGCCCGCTGGCGCCAGTTCCTACGATCAGCACATCCGTCTTTACTATCTTCATACCTATTCCCTCTTTATCAAATCGCCTTATTCAGCTAATTCCAGCATGCGGTCCAGCGAACGAAGCGCTTTTTCCCGCACTTCATCGGACACGGTGACTTCTCCCGTCCCGTCGCGCAGACACTGCAGTACCTTTGCAAGAGTCACTTTTTTCATGTCTTCGCAGACCAGGCCCTCCATGACGGAATAAAAGGTCTTTTCCGGATACCGCTTCGTCAGCTCGTACATAACGCCGTCCTCGGTCCCAATAATAAATTCGTCAGCTTCAGCCTTTCCGGCATATTCGATGATGCCAGCCGTACTGCCGATATAATCGGCCAACGCCAGGACTTCTTCAGGGCATTCGGGATGGACCAAAAACAGGGCCTTGGGATGCTGCTCCTTACAGGCCCGCACGACGTCCGGGCGGACGCCGTTGTGCCGGGGACAGTAGCCGTCGTTGCACAGGATATGCTTTTCCGGAACCTGCGTGCTCACGTAATGCCCCAGGTTTTTATCGGGAATAAAGAATATATTGCGCTGCGGCAGCTTTTGGACGATGCGCACCGCATTGGACGACGTAACGCATACGTCGCTGTGCGTCTTGATATCCGCCGTAGAATTTACGTAGCATACGACGGCCAGGTCGTCGTACTGCCTGCGCATATCTTCTACAGCCTTCGCCGTGACCATATGCGCCATCGGGCAGTCGGCCGTGCTGTCCGGCATGAGGACCCGTTTCTGCGGATTGAGGATTTTCGCGCTTTCTCCCATGAAACGTACGCCAGCGAACACGATCGTCTGCGCGTCAGTTTCCTTTGCCTTCTTGCTCAAGTAAAAAGAATCGCCGACGTAATCGGCGACGCGCTGTACCTCGGCAGGCACATAGTAATGGGCCAGCACGACGGCGCGCTGTTCTTCTTTCAACCGGGCAATTTCCTTTTCAATCAGTTCCATTGCAATCCCCTTTCTCTTCGTCGTTTACCTGCTATTATAGCATCAAGCGTTTACAGCTGACAAGACAATGGGTGATATTTCTTTTACAGTAAAACAGAAGGCATATTCAGCATAGTTTTATGACATTTTGATATGTTAACCATGAGCATATCTTGCCAGGCAGCTGCGGAGGTCGCATTTTTACGCAGATTTTACGATAATAGAAAATACTTATAGTATCTCCGGACTTATTTCCATTTGGAAAACTGCGTTTACAAGGCGGAAAAAACAGTATATAATGAGCTGTACTAAACTAACGGGTGGAAATTCATGGCTAATACATTAGGAAAACATTTACTGATAGACTTTTACAACTGCAAGGCAGAACTGACGACGAGCGACGAGCTGCAGAATCTGGTAAAAAAGGCCTTCGAGCCTGTCGGCATGCCTATTGAGGGCATCACGCTGTACCATGACGACGCGGAAGAACTCGTCTGTATCGGCGTGTCGAAAAACGCTCATCTCTGTATTCACATTTATCCCCAGCTGGCTTACGTCGCCGTCGACATTTACAGCTTCAACAACGACCTCAACGCCAGCCACGTCATGAGCACGCTGAAGGTCATCTTAGGCTCCGACCGCATCAAAGCTACGAGCATCCGCCGCGGCGATTTCGGCTCGCTCCGCGACATGCGGCCAACCCGCAAATCGAAGATTACGACGGTCCGCCGCATGAAGAATACGGGCTCTCGCATCGAAAAAAAACGAGCGCCAGGATGTTCAATATCCTGCGCCATCCGCAAAAAATGCGCCGTTCCCGGCGCATAAAAAAGAAATAGCATAATATTGAAGAAAGGTTTTGTCTGTTATGTACATGGTATCGCTGAAACAGGCCGCCGGCATCGGGATGGAGGAAATGAATTCCCTCGACACGATTACGGCGGAGCTGCTCAAATTCATACAACTGAAGAACCAACGGCTGTATATGCATTCCCTTCAGGTTGCCAACTACAGCGTCAGCATCGCCGCCAAGCAGGCTCTTCCCAAAAGTGAAATTGAGCAGATCAAGCACGCGGCCCTGCTGCACGACGTCGGCCTTCTCTTCGTTTCCAATACGCTGCTGGCAAAAATCCCCTATCTCAACCGCCGGGAAAACGCCCAGTATAAGCGCCACGCCGCAGCAGGCGGCAACATGCTGGAAAACATTCCCTGCTGCCAGGATATCGTGCCGTATATCCGCTATCATCACGAACGGTGGGACGGTTCGGGATTTCCCAAGCACCTGCGCGGAGCCAATATTCCCTTCGGCGCCCGCATCATCGCCGTCGCCGACTACTACGACCGCATCATCAACCCGTCGACGGAGCTCTGGGCTAAGACGAAGCAGCAAGCCGTACGCGAACTGTTCAGCGCTTCAGGCATCCTCTTCGACCCGGAAGTCGTCAAGGCATTTATCGAAACGTTAGGCCAATTATAAGGCGCCGCTGGCGATGACGAACCCCGTCACGCTGGCAGCGCCTTTTTTGTGCAGAGCGTAAGCGCAGGCTTCCATCGTCGTCCCCGTCGTATAAATATCATCAACCAACAGAATATGCTTTCCCCGTACATCAAACGAGCCTTTGACTTCAAAGGCTCGTTTTACGTTGTCGGCGCGGTCCGCCTTGTCCAGATGCCACTGAGCCTGTGTCGAGCGGACTCGCTGCAAGCCGTTTTTCCATGGCCAGCACAGTTCCGCCCAGGAGCGGAACAACACTTCCGACTGGTTGAAGCCCCGCTTGCGCTCTTTTTCCGGAGCCAGGGGCACCGGCACGACGCAGTCGATGTGCCCCAGCTGCTCCGGCCAGGGAAACTGCGTCAGCAGCTCCTCTGCGGCCTGTTCATAGCGCACGGCCCCGTCATATTTCAGCCGTTGCAGCATCGTTCGCACAGGCCCGCGGTAATCGCACAGGCAGTAACAAGCGGCAAGACGGCTTCCCCGTCTCCGCTGGAGCCGGCGCGGGCGCCAAACCGCCCCAAAACAGGAGAAACACCACTGTCCATGACGGCTTACGGCAGTGCCGCATCCGGGACAGCGCGGCGGATACAGCAGATTCAGCAGCCATTCTTTCAGCATATTTCTTCCTCCCGCAGCCGCTGCGCCAGCAAGGTAAAGCGCCGGCTCGTCCGTACATTTTGGACGGCCGTGCGCAGGGCCGCTTTCGTACCGACGAGGATGACCTTGCCCTTGGCTCTCGTAACCGCCGTATACAGCAGGTTCCGCTGCAGCATGATTCCATGGCTGTTGACGAGCGTCATGATAACCGTATGGTACTCGCTCCCCTGGCTCTTGTGCACCGTAATGGCGTAGGCCAAGGTAATTTCATCGATTTCCTGCCCTTCGTACTTGACGTCCTGCTCCGGATAGCGCACGTACACGATGTCGTCCTGCACGGCGAAAATCTCTCCGATGTCGCCGTTAAATACGCCCTTGTCATAGTTGTTCTGCTTCTGCATGACCTTATCGCCTGTACGGAAGGTCATCTTTCCCGCCTTATGCTCGCCTTTGCCTTTTTGGGGTCCGTTGACGGCAGACTGTATGACGGCGTTTAAATTGTCGACGCCGCAGGGATTTTTATACATAGGCGACAGCACCTGCACGGCGAACTTATCGCCGGCCTCTGCCGTTTCCGCCGCGTACAGACGGCAGATCACGTCAGCCCCCTGCTCTTCCCGTTCAATTTCCACGAAGCGGAATTCCTCATCTTCATTGACTACGGGCAGGCGGCCGCCGTTGATAAGATGGGCATTCGTCACGATACGTCCCCCTTCTTTCTGGCGGAAAATCGTCTCCAGCCGAACGACGGGAAGTATTTCGGACTGAATAATATCGTGAAGGACGGCGCCGGCTCCGACCGACGGCAGCTGATCGGCATCGCCGACGAGGATGCACCGGCAGTGCGGGCTCAACGCCTGCAGCAAGTGATACAGCATTTCCATATCCAGCATGGAAACTTCATCGACGATGACCAAATCGGCAGGCAGCTGCTTCGTTTCATTGTATTCAAATACCTGCCGTCCGCCGGCGAAGCCTTCCGGCACGAGAAGGCGGTGAATCGTCTTGGCCTTGCGCTCCGTCGTTTCAGCCAGGCGCTTCGCAGCCCGCCCTGTCGGGGCACACAAGACGATGCGCAGCCCTTCCTGCTCGGCCAGCCGGATAATTGCCTGCACGACCGTCGTCTTCCCTGTCCCAGGGCCGCCGGTGATGACCAGCATTCCCGACTGCAGGGATTGGCATACGGCTTCACGCTGCCCCTCTGCCAGCTGGAACTGGCACGACTCCTGCCATCGGTCTAAAAACAATTCCACATGCCGCCGCGGCTTAGGCGGCGTATACGAGGCCATTTCCCGAATCCGCTCGGCAATGCCCCGTTCTTCCTCATAGGCCTGCGGCGTATACACATAGGTCTCTCCGCCGTAATCGTCGGCGCAAAGCTGCCCCATGCCGATGGCTTCGTTTAACACGTCCCGCAGCATCAGCTGTTCCGCCCGCAGGATGAGGGACGCGCGGTAGACGAGTTCCCTATCGGGAATGCATACGTGGCCGTTCTGCGTCATGTCCTGCAGGACATACGTCAAGCCCGCCGCCAGCCGCTCCGGCGACTGCGGGTCCATGCCGTACGCCAAGGCGATCTGGTCAGCCGTTTTAAAGCCGATGCCTTCGATTTCGGCAATCATGCGGTACGGCTCCTCTGTCAGCACATACAGGGCTTCTTCGCCGTATTTCTGCACGAGCCGCGCCGCATAGCGCCCCGACACGCCGTGAGTCTCCAAATCCAAGGCCAGGTCGTTGACCTGCTTTTCTTCATAAAACGATTCAGTAATGACGGCCAGCTTTTTTTGCGCCGATGCCTTCGATTTCCAGCAGGCGCTTCGGTTCCTTTTCCATGACAGCCATCGTCTGGCTGCCAAAGGCCGATACGATGCGGCGAGCCAGAGACGGTCCGATGCCCTTGACGGCTCCCGACGCCAAAAAACCTCTCGATGCCGTCGGCCGTATCGGGAACGAGGCGCTTCCATGCCGACGCCGCCATTTGGCGGCCATATTTTTTATGCTGAGTCCACCGGCCCATGATTTCTATGCGGTCTCCAACCAGCGGCTTCGGTCCGTTTCCCGTAACCGTCAGCAAGGACTCGTCGTCTTCGCGCCGAATGCGGAAGACAATATAATCCGAATCAGGAGCCTGAAACAAAACGCGTTCTACTGCTCCCTGCACCGTTTCCATATCAGCCATGTTATAATTTCATATACTCCCGTTCATAATTTTTGCTTTCGTCCATAATGCATTGATAAATCTTCTGCAAATACGGAGCCAGCTCCTTATACTGCGCCATGGCGGCAATCTTGTCGAGAACCTGCCGCTCCCGCCGCGGGTCGAATATTTCCATATGATTTTCTTTTTTATATGCGGCTACCTTCGCCACTACCTGCATGCGCTGCTCCAGCAAATTCGTCAGCTCTTTGTCCAGCCTGTCGATTTCCTTCCGGCATTCTTCCAAATTCATAGGTGTCTCCTTCTGCGAAAATAAGATGGTACATATGTACTCTTATTATACGATATATGTCATACCCTGGCTAGGCAGAAATAGGCAGGAAAAAACCTGAAGCAGCGCAGCGCTGCCTCAGGCAGATAAAATACGTATGACGCGTCTCTATTCATTTCCAGCCAACGTCAGCAGCAGCTGAAACCGTTGGTCCGTCCGCCGTTGAATCGCCGCGATTGCTTCGTCGCTGAGGGCTTTGAACTTGCCGATGGATTTGACGAAGTCGGCTATGGGCAGGGGATGGGCCGGCTTGACGTTTACAGTCAGCTTGCCTTCGGCCATTTCCCACAGAGGAAACAGATTGGACTCTACAGCCCGGCGAGCCATCGTAATACTCATGTGGCTACCATACCCCCAGCCTGTCGGGCAGGGAGAGAAAATATGCAGGTAGGCGAAGCCTTTCTTGCTGGCCGCCAGCCCCTTCTGGATTTTTTCCACCATGTCCTTCATATGGGACGGCGAGGCCGTAGCACAGTATTCGATCTGATGCATAGCCATGATGAGGGGCACATACTTCTGCTGCTGTTCCTTACCGCTGATTTTGCTGCCCAGAGGCGTCGTCGACGTGCGGGACCCCAGCGTCGTCGTCGAGCTGCGCTGATACCCGTGTTCATATAGCCTTCGTTGTCGTAGCAGATATACAGCATCTTTTCGCCGCGCTCTGCCGCGGCCGACAAGCTCTGAAAGCCGCAGTCAGCTGTCGCGCCGTCTCCTGCGACGGCGACGATGTTGACATCACTTCGTCCCTTCCGTTCGTACATGCGCGACAAGCCGCTTAAAAAGGCCGCCGTGTTGTCCAGAAGGGTAATGTGAACCGGCGTTTTCTGCCCGTTGGCATAGTTCCAGCCGACGACGCCGGCGCCGGCCAAGCATCCCGGCGGAATCGCCACAATAGTATTCTTTCCGGCGACCTGCATGACCCGCCGCAGGATCAATTCGCCGCCGCAGCCCTGACAGGCCGACATGCCCGGCGTAATCTGATCGGGGGCGTCCTTCAGCAATGATACATAGTTCATACGATTCCCTCCTCAATCCTTCAGCAGCCACTTGACGGGCCGTTCGCCTTTTTCATTTTTATGGGTTTCTAATTCATCTATAAGTCCGGAAATTTCCGTCAATGAAATATCGGCGCCGCCTAAGCCGCCGATAGCCGAAAAATGACAGTACGACGCCCCCTGGTCGGCAAGAGCCGCCTTGACTTCCACATGCATCGGCCCCTGGCTCCAGCCGAAGGATACGCTCCGGTCGAGAACGCAGAAGGCCTTCTTGCCCAGCAGAGCCTTGGCAATGCGGTTTCCCGGGAAGGGCCGCGTGAAGCGCAGGCGGATGAGGCCGGCTTTGACGCCCTTTTCGCGGGCTATGTCGACGGCGTCCTTCGCCGTGCCGCTCATGCCAGCAATGGTAATCAAAACGACGTCGGCGTCGTCGAGGCGGTATTCTTCAATCGCGCCGCCGTAAGACCGGCCGAAGGCGGCGGCGAATTTCGCGTCTACCTCTTCCAGTACGGCCAGGGCCCGTTCCATTGCGTCCAAATGGCTCTTTCTGTATTTCATCAGCAGCGGGCCCGCCGTCAGCGGGTCCAGGGCCAGCGGCTTGTCGGGATTTAAAATAGGATTCCAATCTGCGCTGTAATGAGGCAGGACTGCATCGACGTCTTCCTGATCAGGCAATTCCGCACCCTCCGTCAGATGGGAGCTGTAAAAGCCGTCGTAGCACACGTTGATAGGCAATAAGACCCGCGGATCTTCGGCCAGCATGTAGCCCTGAATGATCATGTCGATGATTTCCTGATTGCTCTCGCAGAACACCTGCATCCAGCCGGCTTCGCGGACGGACATGGCGTCCTGCTGGCCGCTCCACACCGTTTCAGGCGACGTCATTTCCCGCGTTGCCAAGGCCATGACCATGGGCAGGCGCAGCGTAGCCTGCCGCATATAGGGCTCGAACATCAGGGCCAGCCCTTGGGCGCTCGTCGCCGTAAAGACCCGTCCTCCTCCGGCAGACGCACCCTGGACGGCGCTCATGGCCGAATGCTCGCTCTCTACCTGAATCATTTCCGAGTCCAGCCGGCCGTCGTATATCATATCAGCTAAATTTTCTACGACCTTGGACTGCGGCGTAATCGGGTACGCCGCGATTAAATCGGGACGGCATAAGGCCGCCGCTTCCGCCGCCGCGTCGTTTCCTGTCAATACCACGTTTCTGCTCATCGTCTAAATTCCTCCTTCCGAAACCATCTCAATCGCTTTGCGCGGGCATTCCTGGGCGCAGATGCCGCAGCCCTTGCAGTACTCGTAGGTAATTTCATATGTATTATCTTCACGGCCGACGATAGCGTTGACGGGACAGTAGGTCAGGCACATGCCGCATTCCACGCATTTTTCCTTGTCCATAACCGGGCGAAATACGCGCCATGACGCCGTATCCAAAATATACATCCCCGTATCGCCGACTGGCGTAATATGAAGGCGTTCGCTCATAGTTTCTCCCTCCTACTTATATTCTGCGGCGCTGTCGTATGCTCTGGCTGCCGCTTCTCTGTTTTTCAAGCCGAAAGCATGCTCAATCTTATCTAAAAGCGTGCTTTTATCCACTAGTCCTGTCGCCTTGGCAAAGGCTCCGAGCATAGCCGTGTTCGGCATATTGCGTCCTAATATATCCTCCGAAATAGCCGTGCCGTCGACGAGCCACACGCTGCCGGCCTGCGGGGGAACAGACAGGTCTTCCCGTGTTTTAGCCGTATTGAGGATGATCATCCCTCCTTCTTTGAGGCCGTCAAAAGTTTCCGCCATCGCCAGCAGCGAATCATCAAAGATAATCAAGATATCCGGTTCATAGACCTGCATTCTGCGGCGGATCGGCTCGTGCGACAACCGCAAATATCCAAAAACGGGAGAACCCTTCCGTTCTACGCCGAAAAAGGGAATGGCTTGTCCGTATAGTCCTTCGGCTACGGCCGCTTCCACGACGAGCTGCGACGCCTTAACCACACCCTGGCCGCCGCGGCCCTGCAAACGAATTTCCTTCATAGTTTCATCTCCTTTTTTATTCATATAAAGATACTTTTATTTCTCTATAAGAACTTTATATTTCTATGTTAGAAGGTTTAAATCAATATGTCAATGAAAAATATGATGCATGAGAAAGCGATATTTTCCGCCTCTTTATGATGTGCCCGCGTCATATCTATAGGTCTCTTACAGTGAGTATGCTATAATAAAAATGATTTATACATTGTACACAAAAAACTAACCCCGCAAAGGATACTGTATATGAAAGAAGACGCCTCGAATAAAAAAAATATATACTCACCTCTGTAGACAATACGCTGTCTCTCCTAAATCTCTTCTTCGACTATGAAGAACTCAGCGTAAACGACGCGGCCAAGCTGCTGGGCCTCAGCCGCAGCACAGTGTTCCGTTTCATGGTCACCTTGGAAAACCGCGGCTTTTTATCGAAGACCGAGCACGCCACCTATCGTCTGGGCCTCAACATGTTTTCCCTAGGCATGCTGGCCTATAACCGCATGGAGCTGGCTGCACTCATCCATCCCTACCTGCAGGACATCGCCCGGCAGACGGGAGAAACGAGTCATTTAGGCATTGTCGACGACGGCATTCACATCATGTTCATCGACCGTGCCTTAGGCACGTCGCAGCTGAAAATGGAAACGGCCCTGGGCTATCGTCAGCTCGCTCACCACACGGCATCGGGCAAGGCGATTTTAGGCTTTCAGTCCGATCAGGTCATACGAGAATATATAAAAAGAGTCAGCTTCCAAAAGCTGACCCCTGCGTCTCTCGGCGATGCCGGCGAGCTCCTCCGCCTTCTCGACCAGGTAAAAAAAGAGGGCTACGCCTGCGACAACGAAGAAAGCGAACTCGGCCTGACCTGTTTCGCCGTCCCTATCGTCGACGCGACAGGACGAGCTGTCGCCTCCATCAGCATTTCCGGCCCGACGACGCGCATGGAAACGCATAAAAAATCGCATATTGTCCTGTTGAAACATACAGTTGGCGAATTATCCAGGACATTGCGTTAAATGCCTGCTCCAGCGTATTTTATTTTCAAATTTGGTATAAAACCTGATGAAACCTTTAATTGTCAACAAGAAAAACATTCGCTATAATATACAGGTAAGTTTTTTTACTATAGTAATACTATAAAAAAAGGTTGTGATTGAATGAAAGAAGAACAACAACAGCTGCGCCGTAGCTTAAAAGCCCGCCATCTGAATATGATCGCCATCGGCGGCGCTATCGGCACAGGCCTGTTTGTCGCCGGCGGCGAGACCGTCAGCACAGCCGGTCCGGGCGGTGCCCTCGTTGCTTATTCCCTCATCGGCGTCATGGTATATTTCCTTATGACCAGCTTAGGGGAAATGGCAGCGTACCTGCCGGTCAGCGGCTCCTTTGAAACGTATGCCAACCGCTACGTCGATAAATCCTTAGGATTTGCCTTGGGCTGGAACTATTGGTTCAACTGGGCTATTACCGTCGCAGCCGAACTGGTTGCCGGCGCCCTGATTATGAAATACTGGTTTCCCGATGTCCCGGCAGCTGTATGGAGCGGCATTTTCCTGATTATCTTATTTGTCCTTAATTATCTTTCGACCCGCTCGTACGGTGAAAGCGAATTTATCTTTGCTGGTATCAAAGTTCTGACAGTATTAATTTTCCTCTGCGCCGGCGCCTTTCTCATTCTAGGACTCGGGCCCGAGCCGTCGCCGGGATTCGTAAACTGGACGGTCGGCGATGCGCCCTTCGTCGGCGGATTTACCGCCATGCTGAGCATCTTCATGGTTGCCGGCTTCTCCTTCCAGGGAACGGAAATGATCGGTATCGCTGCCGGCGAAAGTGAAAATCCGGAAAAAAACGTTCCCCGTGCCGTTCACTCTATTTTCTGGCGTATTTTGTTATTCTATTTAGGAGCCTTCGTCGTCATTGGTTTCCTCATTCCCTATACGGACCCGAATCTTCTCAATTCGAGCGTAGAAAATATTTCTATCAGCCCCTTTACGCTGGTATTTGAACGCTTCGGCCTGGCTGCCGCCGCCTCGATTATGAACGCTGTCATTTTAACAGCCGTATTATCTGCCGGCAACTCCGGCCTGTACGTCTCGACGCGTATGCTCTACGCCATGGCCCAGACCGGCCAGGCACCGAAATGTTTCCTCAAGTTGAATAAGCGCGGCGTTCCGTCGTATGCGCTGTTCGCAACGGTTATCTTTGGCCTGGCAGCCTTCCTTACGTCGCTCATCGGCGAAGGCAAGGCCTACGACTGGCTCGTCAACATCAGCGGCATGGCCGGCTTTATTACCTGGATCGGCATCGCTATCTGCCATTACCGCTTCCGCCGCGCCTACGTGGCACAAGGCAAGGATTTAAAGGAATTGCCCTACAGAGCGACCTTCTTCCCCTTCGGCCCCCTGCTGGCCCTGCTCATGTGCATCATCGTTACGGCCGGTCAGAACTACTCCGCCTTTACGGGAGCAGAAATTGACTGGTACGGTGCCAGTGTCGCCTACATCGGCATTCCTGTCTTCCTCGCCGTATACCTGTATCACAAGATAAAACACCATACGAATATTATTCCGCTGGACGAAGTAGACTTGTCCCGCCATAAATAAGACAAACAAAAAGAAGGCACGCGAACGTTATATATGATTCGCGTGCCTTCTTTTTGATTTCCTACAGCATCTGTCCGGCATGTACATCGCCCCCTGCATGAGCTACAGCCATCTTAGCTCTCTTCTCCGCGTTGTGCTTGCCGAACCAGTGGATGCGGCATTCGCGGCTGCAGAAAATCCGCCGCCGGTCCAGCGGGTCCGTAACAAGGACATGCTTTCCGCATTCCCGACAGGAAAACTTGCGGTACACCGTGACGGCCTTTACTTTCTTCGAATGTTTCCAGTACAGCTTTTCGCAATGCTGGGAGCAAAACTTCATCCTGCCGTCCGAATGATCTCGTACTCTGACGATGGTACCGCATTTCAGACAGCGGAATTCACGAATTACCGGAGCCGTAGCCGGAGCGGCGGCCCGGATATCGTTGACGCCATGACGGTTGGCATACCGCCGGCATTCGGCGCTGCAGTATTTCTGAATAGATCGCCGCGGCGTAAATTCTTTCCCGCAAATTACACAATTCATCGCTTCACTCCCTCGCTCTCTCGTCATACGCCGTCGGCGACATGCCGCATCGTCAACTACCAGCGTACGTTTTAATATATTTATAATTTACATTAATGGCTTCATAATATTTTTTAATATATAACTACATTATATAGAGAGTGCCCGGAAAAATCAATTGGTTTTGATAAAATAAATACAAATTCTTCAAAAGCCGTTTCTTTTCATTATAAACGAAAAGCCCCGCCTGTACAAATGCAGGCGGGGCCTTCCGCATAGGCTTCGGCTTATTTTACCGTAATTAATTCGTAGTCTCTTACGCCAAGGCCGATTTTTTCAGCATGGCGCAGCGTAGCTTCCCAGTTGATATCCGGATGAACATCGAGGAAATGGTCGTGGTGGCATTCCCAATCGGGTTTCGCCAGATTATCGGACAGCTGGCTGTTCGGCAGCGGCGTGGCCTTTAAGCAGGCGTCGACGCAGGCCTGGTCGAGGGCAACCGGGTCGAAGGAAGCGAACATGCCGATATTCGGCAATACGGGCGCATCGTTTTCACCATGGCAGTCGCAGTTCGGCGAAATGTCCATGACCAGGTTGATATGGAAGCACGGGCGGTCCTGGCAGACGGCCTGAGCATATTCGGCCATCTTGTAATCCAGTTTTTCGCTGGCGTCCCACTGCACCGTGTGAATGGCGTCGAAGGCACAGGCGCCGATGCAGCGGCCGCAGCCCTTGCACAAATCTTCGTGAATATGGGCGATGTTATCTTCATAGGTAATCGCGTCGGAACCGCATTCGGATGCGCAGCGGCGGCAACCCTTGCACTTCTTGGCCTTGACAGCCGGCTTGCCCGACGAATGCTGTTCCATCTTACCGGCGCGGCTGCCGCAGCCCATGCCGATGTTTTTAACGGCGCCGCCGAAGCCGGTCATTTCATGGCCTTTAAAGTGAGCCAGGCTGATAAATACGTCGGCGTCCATAATAGCCCGGCCAATCTTAGCGTTCTGTACATATTCGCCGTTTTTAACGGGAATTTCCACTTCGTCCGTGCCGCGCAGGCCGTCGCCGATGATAATCTGACAGCCCGTCGTAATCGTATTATAGCCGTTCAGGTTGGCACAGTCCAAATGTTCCAACGCATGCTTACGGCTGCCGGGATACAAGGTATTGCAGTCCGTCAGGAAGGGCTTGCCTCCTAATTCTTTAACCAAATCGGCGACGGCTTTGACGTACTGCGGGCGAATCGACGCCAAACAGCCCAATTCGCCGAAATGCATTTTGATGGCAACAAATTTTTCCTTCAAAGTCAATCGTTTCGATGCCGGCTTTCTTGCACAGCTTCTGCAGCTTCATCAGATTATTTGTACCTACTTTACAGCGAAAATCCGTAAAATATACTTTTGCTTTTTCCATAACCTACCTCCCGATAAACTCATTCTCATAAACATCTTCATTGTATCACATGAAGTACGCTCTAAGTCAAGGAGAAGAAAATTATAAAATAAGCGTCCCCTAAGGGGACGCTCTTTTCATATCTTAGTGGTGGAACAACCGCAAGCCGGTCATCGCCATGGCAATATTGTATTTGTCGCACGTTTCGATGACGTTGTCGTCGCGGATGGAGCCTCCGGCCTGGGCTATGTAATCGACGCCGCTGCGGTGGGCCCGTTCTACGTTGTCGCCAAAGGGGAAGAAGGCGTCGCTGCCCAGCGCTACGCCGTGAAGCTGGCCGATCCAGGCTTTCTTTTCTTCTCTCGTAAGAGGTTCCGGCTGCTGGGTAAACAGATTCTGCCATACGCCGTCAGCCAGCACGTCTTCGTAGTCGTCGGAAATATATACGTCGATGGCGTTATCGCGGTCCGGACGGCGCACGTCGTCGCGGAACGGCAGGGCCAATACCTTCGGATTCTGGCGAAGCCACCAGATGTCGGCCTTGTTGCCGGCCAGGCGCGTGCAGTGAACGCGGGACTGCTGGCCTGCGCCGACGCCGATGGTCATGCCGTCCTTGACGTAGCAGACCGAGTTGGACTGCGTATATTTCAGGGTAATCAGCGCTATGAGCAAGTCGCGCTGCGCCGCTTCGGGGATGTCCTTATTTTTCGTCGGGCGGTTCTGGAACAAGTCGGCCGTAATCTTGGCGTTGTTGCGTTCCTGTTCAAAGGTAATGCCGTATACGTCCTCGATTCGACAGGCTGAGGAACGTAATCGGCGTTGATTTTCAGCACGCAGTAGTTGCCCTTTTTCTTCGTCTTGAGAATAGCCAGGGCTTCGTCCGTATATCCCGGAGCCACGACGCCGTCGGATACTTCCCGTTTCAGCAGCGTCGCCGTTTCAGCGTCGCAAATATCCGACAAGGCGACGAAATCGCCGTAGGAGCTCATGCGGTCTGCGCCGCGGGCGCAGGCATAGGCCGAAGCGAGGGGAGATAATTTCAAATCGTCTACATAATAGATTTTTTTCAGCGTATCGCTCATGTCGGTCGCAACGGCGGCACCGGCCGGGCTGACATGCTTAAAGGACGCCGCGGCGGGAAGGCCTGTCGCCTCTTTCAATTCCTTGACCAGCTGATAGCTGTTGAAGGCGTCGAGCAGATTGATGTAGCCCGGACGGCCGTTCATGACTTCAAAGGGCAGTTCGCTGCCGTCTTTCATGTATACTCTTGCCGATGATTGATTCGGATTGCAGCCGTATTTCAATTGCAATTCTTTCATTAGTATTACCTCCTGAAAATAAAAAATTTCCTGGCAAAAATAAAAATACCGACACTTCTGGAACCTTCGCCCAGACGGTCGGCTGTAATGAACCATGCTCCCCGTGGTAGCTCCACTTCCGTCAGTCACATGCTTCTGTTTCATTATACAAGGCGCAGCCGCCCTGTGTCAATGGGAAACAGACAAGGGCGGCGCCTTTTAGCGATATGCTCGCTCGACTTATAATTTCGTCTTATAATACGACTGGCTGGTATACAGTGCCGCCACAGGATTATGGCCCGTTACGCGGTCCTTGACAACCAGCGTCGTCGTCAAGGCCTCGGAATATTTGTAAAATAAGCTGTCGTGGCCGACGCACAAGCCCATGACGATGTTCATATCCGTATGCTCGGCATTGAGCATCTTGGCCTGGAGTATGGGATTGCAGGCGTTGACGCCGACGGCGTTGCATTTTTCGTCAATTCCCAGCTCTACCTTGGGAACGGCGCCGGCCTTGCAGGCCATTCCGAAGACTTCAAAGCCGTGCTTGCGCAGAATCCCCGCCAGCATCCGCGTTTCCTGTATCAGGCCGACGCAGGTCGCAATGCCGATTTTATGGAAATTCATGCGTTTGGCAAATTCAATCGTCTCTTGGACGCGGCACCACTTCAAATAACCGTCGTATTCGACGCCAGCCGCCGTTTGCATGACCTTACGATTGTCTTCTTCCTCATACAGAGCCAGAGCTTCCCGTTTCACCTCTTGATCCATATGCGTCGTCACGCAGAAATCGGGATATTCCTTGTTCATGACGTTGCAGTTCACTACGCCGCAGTCGGCGCAGGAAAGGGTTCGTTCTGCCATTGTCTTCACAACCTTTCCGTTTACTATACTATTTCATAATCAAATATAACAGCATTCCGTTGAGGCACACCCAGGGAATCCAGGCGATAATCCCCATAAAATGCATAAAGCCTTTTCCCTTGCCGCCTTTATAGGCCAAGCCGGCCGCAACAATCCCAACAAACAAGCTGACTAGATAATAGACGGCGCTCCACGCCAAGGTATAAAAGAGAGAAAGGCCAGAACCGCCGGCGTGCCGACGCTGCGCGCTATCGAACTGATGCGCAGCATAATCGGGTTTTGCAGCGCATAGGCCGGGTCCGCGCTGAGTTTGCAGTATTTATAATTCCAAAAATATAACAAGCCCGTTACCAATCCGCAAAGTATAAGCTGTATCATCGAACGACTCCTTTTATATACTCCATTAGTCTGCGCTTCAGCGGCTGAGCGCAATCCGCTCCATATCTTCAGGGACATACACGGAACCGCCGTAATAGGCCTTCGCTTCTTCCGTGTACAGCCTCTTCCGGCTGCTGCCGGTCTTTTCTTCCGTATGGTACAGCACCAAACGCGCCGCGCCAAGAGCGGCCGCCGTTTCCGCCGCGTCCTTGACGGTGCTGTGGTTCTTCTCATAGGGCCGGAAAGCTTCCCTATGCTCGTATAAGCAAAAGGCCTCGGCCAGCAGCCAATCCGTTCCTTCGGCGTACTGCCGGCAGCGCTCGTTATACGGCTCGTCGCCCAAGCAGGTCAGCCTCATGCCGTCGGGGAAGGTCAACAGGTATCCGAATTGCTTGGCCTTGGTCGAGCAGATATCAAAGGTCGTAAGGGACAAGCCGAGAAATTCCACGGTATCGCCGTCTTCCATTTCGTGAATGCAGATGCCCTGACCAATACAAGCAAAATCCTTCTTTTTAAACATCATTTCCGCCATAGACAGCAGCATCTGCGTCACTACGTCGTGGCAATAAATGTGGAACTGCCCGTCGTATGCGCCGGAGCCTATCAGCGACGCAATCTTGCGCATGACCCAGAGGACGCCCATGATATGGTCCGTATGGCCGTGGGTTACAAACATATAATGCAAATCCTCATAAGCCACACCGCCGTCTTCCAAGCGCCGGAAAATGCCGTTTCCGCCGCCGGCGTCGGTTAAAAACCATTGTCCCTCAGCCGTACGCACGGCAAAGCACGTGTTATACCGGCGCACAGCCATCGCATTTCCCGTTCCCAGCATCAATAATTCTGTACCTGACACGCTATCTCCCCTTCTATCGCGGTACGACGCCGCGAACTGTAATTTTCAATATTTCAAAGGACATGCCCGTCGTATATTCTATATCCTGCTGCAGTCCCTTTTTGATAGTGCTCATGAGTTTTTTCAGATTTTCTCCGTAATATACCGTTACGACTAAAAATACGGCCAGGCCGTTCCCTTCCGACTCGCGGTTCTTATCGATCCGCAGGCGGTTGACCTTCGCCAATCCGTCTATCTGCCGCAGGCGGTGGACGATCAGGTGCTCCAGCATCTCGTTGGAAAAGGTCAATTTCCCGTAATAGCTGAAAACGGGACGCACGACAGAATGCTCGAAATCCGGAGCCTTTTGGTTCCGCCGGGTCAGCAGGGAATGAATAGGAGCCAGCAAATACCCGCGGAAGCGCGGCTTGAGCTCCATCGTCGGCACGGGAATGATGTGCTTTCCCTCGTTGATGCGAATCGTCCGGGCCTTTTCAATTTCGACGGGACACGACACGTCTTCTATGCGAATGTACGAATCCGCTTCAGGCAGCCCCAGGGCTTCGCAGATGCGGTGTATCATGTGCTTCGACGTCCCTAAAATGAGGAGCTGGTCCGGCTGCAGCTCGTCCAGCGCGTCTTTTACGCTTTGGGCGTGCTCCTGCTGCAGAAAGATCGCCCGGCGGACGGCTTTCATGCGGTTCGTTTCTTCCTTGGCCGAGCGGCCGGCAACGATGCGGTTTTGATAAATCAGCAGGCCGTCGTCAATGATACAGGAAATATGATGGTCGTACGCCACGTCCAGGGCGTGATGACTTTTTCCCGTACCGCTGGCTCCGATAAATCCGATGACTTTCATAGCGTTCACCTATTTCTTCTTATATTGCAGCAAAGGCTCCACGCGCTCCGTATCAAAGGAGAATACGCCGACCTGCTCCGGATAGCGCCCCGTCGTGCCGTGGAAATCCGAGCCGCCGCCGACATACCAGCCCTTTTCCTCGGCGACGGCTAAAAATTCTTCATAGCGCCCCCGGTTCTTCGGATGATATACCTCGATACCGTCGAAGGAATGCGTCAATACGTGCGGCATCGCCGCGTGAAGCAGCCCCGGATGCGCCAGCACGGCCAAGCCGCCGGCCCGATGGATCAGCTCGATGCATTCATCAATCGACTTGCGGCGATAGGGCACGTAAGCCGGGCCGCCGCGGTATAATATCGCATCAAAGACAGCCGTCACGTCGGGAAAGTACCCCTTAGCCACGAGCATACGCGCGATGTGGGGCCGGCCGATAGTGCCGCCGCGAGCTAATACGCCTTCGATTTGCTCCCTGTCGAGGACATAGCCTAAGGACTCACAGCGCTCGACGATTTCCATGGCCCGCATCTGACGGCGCAGCTTAAACTGCGCGCAGTACTCCTGCAGGGCAGCGTTTTCCGTATCGAGGTAATAGCCCAGAACGTGAACGTCCTCGCCGTCGTAATCGGAGCTCATTTCCATCGCCGGAATGATACGGACGCCGGGGTTCAGCCGGCAGCCCGTCGTATAGGCATCGATCGTGTCGTGGTCGGAAATAGCCATGACATCCAGCCCGGCCTGGACAGCCAAATTCGTCAGCTCCTCGGGAGTATACACGCCGTCGGAGCAGGTCGTATGCATGTGCAAATCGACTTTCACTTGGCTCCTCCTTTCAATAATTCCAAAATGGACTTGACGCCCACGCCGGTCGCGCCGAAGAAGCCCGTTTCATCCTTTTTCTCACAAAAGGCCGTACCGGCAATATCCAGGTGAATCCACGGAATATCGGGATGAACAAACTGCTTGATGAACAAGCCTGCCGTAATCGCGCCGCCGTCGCGGCCGCCCGTATTCTTGAGATCCGCTACGTCGCTTTTGAGGAGGTCTTCATATTCCCGGTCAGCCGGAAGCTGCCATACCTTTTCGTGAACCGCCGCGGCTACGTCGAAGAAACGGTTCATCCATTCCTGATGGTTGCCGATCATGCCGGAGCGCACCGTTCCCAAGGCCGTTACGCAGGCGCCGGTCAGGGTAGCCAGATCGATGAGCTTCGTCGCTCCCAGCTCCTGAGCATAGGACACGGCGTCGGCCAGGATCAGGCGGCCTTCAGCATCGGTATTTTTGATTTCCACCGTCTTGCCGCCGTACATCGTCAAGACATCGTCGACGTGGTACGCCATGCCCGACGGGATATTTTCTACCAGCGGAATCACAGCGACGACGTTGACGGGATATTTCAGCAGCATGAGGGCCCGTATGACGCCGACAGCAGCAGCCGCGCCGGCCATGTCGTCCTTCATGAATTCCTGATTGGCCTGGCTCTTGATGGATAAGCCGCCGCTGTCGTAGGTCACGCCCTTGCCGACGATGCCCAGCATGTCCTTGCTGTCCGGGTCGCCCTTATAGGTTATCGTCATAAGCTGCGGCGGATTCATGCTGCCCTTGCCGACGGCGACGATGCCGCCCATCTTCCGCTTTTCCAACGCCCATTTATTGAGCATCTCGACGGTAATATTGTCGCCCTTGACGACGGCCGATACGATTTCCGAAAATCGCCGCGGCGTCAGCTCATTCGGCGGCATGTTGACCAAATTACGGGCCATGTATACGCCTTCGTATATAGCGGAATACATATAGCACATCGTATTGAAGACCTTGATTTCCAAGCTCGACGTAACCAGGTTGATGCTGCGGACGGTCCGCCCCTTCGCATCGCTCTTATAATGAAGAAATTCGTAGTTCCGATATAATAAGCCGTCGATTAAGGCGCCGATATCCATTTCCAGCGTGTCGACCATGACGGCCAGCTCCGACACGCCTTCGGCCATCGCCGCGGCCATGAGGCGCTTCGCCGTCAGAAAATCTTCATACGTAGCGTACCGTATGGGCTTCTTATGCAATCCAATCAAAAAATAGGTCTTACTCCGGCCTTCCGTCAGGCAGTGAAACACGCGCAGGGACGTATAATGCATAACGTCTTCATGCGCTTCCACGTAAGCCCGAATCAGCTCCCCGTCTTCTTTAGGAATGCGGATAAGCCAGCATCCGCGTATCGATGCCAATCGCCACGACATCCATACTGCCGTTACTGTTGCAAGTGATCATGGTATATCTCTCCTCAATCCATCATATAGCCGTCCGTATGATTTTATTATAAACATTATATATACAGATTCATTATACCGTCCTGCGCCGGTAAATCAAGAACAGAGCTTTACTGCAAAAAAATACCCATGCAGTTAGTATTCATGCATGAGTAGCATGTGGTGGACCGTCAGGGGATCGAACCCTGGACACCCTGATTAAGAGTCAGGTGCTCTGCCAGCTGAGCTAACGGTCCATGTCATTTCTTTCTCCAAAGGACGTTTTATATATTACACCATCTGATAAGAAAATGCAAGCCCATTTTTTCAAAATTCAATCAAAAAAATTTTTTCTCACATCCAGATGCCTCTCTGCTCCCGGGCCCGGAAAAAAAATCTCCGGCTGCGCGCCGGAGACTTTTTCAAGGCTATGTCAGATTATTTGCCGCAGTATGCGATAACTTCGACTTCTACGAGAGCGCCCTTCGGGAGTTCAGCGACTTCTACGCAGGAACGAGCCGGCAACGTTTTGTTGAAATATTTAGCGTATACTTCGTTAACAGCGCCGAAGAAGCTGATGTTAGCCAAGTATACCGTCGTTTTAACGACATCGTCATAGGAAAGGCCAGCGGCTTCCAAGATAGCGCCGACGTTTTTCATGCTCTGTTCAGCCTGAGCCGTAACGCCGCCTGCTACGATTTTGCCCGTTTCCGGAACGAGGGGAACCTGACCGGATGCGAAGAGGAAATCTCCGGCTTTGATAGCCTGGGAGTACGGGCCTACTGCGCCCGGAGCGTTTGTCGTGCTAATAACTTCTACTGCCATGATGATACAACATCTCCTTTTGATTTATTATTGTGAGTATTCTATATTATATCTTACTTTGTCCGTTTTGACTAGACAGTAAAATAAATATATCTGTCATAATTTAAATCCAATTAAAGCAAGTACCATACAGAAGGAAGCACGCAAGCGCATGCTTCCTTTTGATATGAACAAGTATTTTATTAGTGTCTTGCTTTTAACGTGCCGTCTTCATTGTATTCATTCTTACGATATCCAGCCAGGAAATATCCAGCCGTAACGATGATCATGAAGGTCCAGCCGGCGATAAGGGACATACGCGTATCCGGGTTGACCCACATGCCGATGGTAACGAGAACGAGGAAGATAAGGCAGAAATAGTTAGCGTACGGGAAGAGCGGCGATTTGAACGGGTGTTCAGCCATCGCTTTTTCACCCCAGCGTTTGCGGAAGTTCTTCTGCGAGTAAGCCAGTACGAACCAGGCAACCATACCGGGGAATACGCTGGCGCTGTAGATGTACAGGAACAGCTTGGAATCAGGAATGAGGTAGTTCAGAACAACGCCGAAGAGCAGGCAGGCCAAGGTGACCATGATGCCGTGCTGCGGTACGCCGTGAGAGGACAATTTGCCGAAGAATTTCGGAGCCTGGCCGTTTTCAGCCAAGGTGTACAACATACGGCCGGAGCTGTAAATACCGCTGTTGCAGCCGGACAATGCAGCCGTCAGTACGACGAAGTTGATGATGCCGGCGGCGGAGGTAACGCCTACTTTAGCGAAGGTCGTTACGAAGGGGCTGCCGAGCATGCCCAGTTCATCCCAAGGATACAAGGTGATGACGACGAAAATAGCGCCGATGTAGAAGATAAGAATACGCCAAACGATGTTTTTCGTAGCTTTGCGCAGCGTTTCTTTCGGGTTCTGCGCTTCCCCGGCCGTTATCCCGACTAGTTCGACGCCCTGGAAGGCCGCCGCGACGACGCACATTGCGCTGATCATGCCGCCGAAGCCGTTGGGGAAGAAGCCGCCGTGAGACCAGAGGTTGGAGAAACCGAGGGGCACGCCGTTGTTGCCGAAGCCGAACAGAATGATCATCGCGCCGACGACGAGCATGACGACGATAGTCGTAACTTTGATAATGGCAAACCAGAATTCGAATTCACCATAGTATTTAACGGCAGCCATGTTAGCCAAGGTTACGATGAGCATGCCGCCTAAGGCCGATATCCACTGGGGAACGTCGGGGAACCAGAAGTGAACGTAAATGCCTACGGCCGTTACTTCAGAAAGACCTACCGTAACCCACAGGAACCAATAGCACCATGCCGTCAAATAACCGGCAAAGGGACAGATATACTTATGACCATACGTAGCGAAGGAGCCCGTTACCGGTTCCAGATAGAGCATTTCGCCCATGATACGCATGATGAAGAACATAACCAAGCCTGCCAATGCATAGCAGAGCAATACGGACGGACCGGCAGTCTGAATCGTGCTGGCCGAGCCCATGAACAGGCCGACGCCAATCGTACCGCCCAGGGCGATCATTTCCACGTGGCGGGGTTTTAACCCACGCTCTAATTTGCTGTTGTCTTCCATGATAAAGTCCTCCTTTTAGGGCTTATTTCAACGTAACGTGATAGTGGTTGTCTTTCAGCGTTTCAAAACAATGTTTCTACATGTTTTCGTTAGCCGTTTCCAGTTCACACGAAACTGCCGTATAGCCCATGCCGATGTTGTGCTGGCTGCGTTCATGCGTAATGGAGAGGATGTTCGCGTTGGAATTGGAAATGATGGAAATCAATTTAACCAATTCGCCCGGCTGGTCGGGAATGACCGTTTCGAAGAAGACCTTGCGCCACGAACGGAGCAGGCCGCTGTTGATGACGCGGGACATTCTGTTGACGTCGATGTTGCCGCCGCTGACCAGAGCCGCTACCTTCTTGTTGCGGATGCCGGAAACCTTGCCGTTCATGAGAGCGGCAACCGGTACGGCGCCGGCGCCTTCTGCAACAGTCTTAACGCGTTCGATGAGCCAGAGGATTGCTGCGGCAATTTCCGTTTCGTCAACCGTTACGATGTCGTCGACATATTTCTGGCAGATTTCATAGGTCAAGTCGCCCGGCGTTTTGACCGTAATGCCGTCAGCTAAGCTGGCTTTGCCGTCGACAGTCAAAATCTGACCTTTTTCAATGGATTCTTTCATGGAAGGCATGTTCGCCGTCTGTACGCCGATAATCTTGATTTTCGGGTTGATGTTTTTAGCTGCGACAGCCAGGCCGGAAATCAATCCGCCGCCGCCAATAGGAGCTACGATGACGTCGATATCAGGAATATCTTCGAGAATTTCCAGAGAAATCGTACCCTGGCCGGCGATAACCTGGGGATCGTTGAAGGGATGTACGAAGGTGTAGCCGTATTTTTCCGTCAATTCTACGGCTTTAGCGGCAGCTTCGTCGAAGAAATCGCCGTGGAGGACGACGTTTGCGCCGTAACCGCGCGTAGCGGCTACTTTCATCAGAGGAGCATGTTTAGGCATGCAGATCGTCGACTGGCAGCCGTATACGCTGGCGGCCAATGCCACGCCCTGTGCATGGTTGCCTGCCGATGCGGCGATAACGCCTTTTTCACGTTCTTCCGGCGTAAGGGAAGCAACTTTGTTATACGCGCCTCTCAGCTTGAAAGACCCGGTGCGCTGTAAGTTTTCCAATTTCAGCCATACGTCGCAGCCAGCCACTTCGCTGACAGATGTCGCATAGGACAAGCCAGTTTTCTGGGCAACGCCTTTCAAACGTTCCTGCGCTTCCTTGACCATCGCAAGGGTAACTCGTTCTTCACTCATAATTATTCCTCCTAAATATATAAAGACATGAGATATGCATAAGGCTCATTACATCTATCCGTAATGAGCAATTCGCTTTTTACATCTTCACTATACCTTTTTTTCTGTCCACTGTCAACAGATTTGTTCCATTTTTAACATTCTCAAAATATGCTCGTTATTGCTTTATTATCTTACGTTTCAAGGCCTATATTCGTTATTTTAAGGTATATACTGTTTAAAATTTAAAACTTTTTACACTTTTCATTAGTTCCGTGTCCTCTTCAAAAATACACATAAATACACTGACGGGATATATGTCATATTCGTACACATACTTATGCTCTCATGTATTTTCATTATATTCTATTTTTTTCATCAACATAATGCTTCTATGTTGCCGCTTTTAGAAAATTATTATCATATTAATAGGTCATATGTTGCTGGATTACTCGTCAAGGCAGCCCTATGGCAGAGATAAAATATTCAATAAATGTTTATATACATTACGTTCTGGAAATATCTTCTTATGAAACAGCGAGCCGATAAAGCCGAATTCTTAAGGTCGGCATCCCATTACGTTGAAAAATAAGGGCTGCACGGCAAAACAGCTGCCGCAGCTATTGTATTTTCTCAAAATAAGTGTATAATTATTTCATGTTCTAAAAAAGGGGTGTATGAACTATGTTGATAAACAAAAAGTGGATTACTGCGGCGCTGCTGGTCACGACAACAGCAGCTGCCCTTACCGGCTGCGGAAGCAGCGAAACGGCAACGCATTCCGACAAGCCGCTGATCGTCGGCACAGAACCTTCCTTTCCGCCTTTCGAAATGACGGAAAACGACACCTACGTCGGATTTGATATCGACTTGGCCAATGCCATCGGCGAAAAACTCGGACGCAAAGTCGAAATCAAGACCATGGGCTTCGACGCCCTGATTCCGGCCCTGAAAAGCGGCCAAATCGACCTCATCGCTTCGGCTATGTCCGCAACGGAAGAGCGCAAAAAGCAGGTAGACTTTACAGATCCTTATTATATCGGCGGCTCCGTCATCGTCGTCCGTAAGGACAACACCGACATCCGCGGCTGGGACGACATTGCCGGCAAAACCGTCGCCGTCCAGGCAGGCTCCAAGCCGGCGGACTTCGCTGAAAAGCAGGGAGCCCTGCTGAAGCAGTTCGACGCCAACTACCAATGCCTGCAGGAATTGCAGGTAGGAGCCAGCGAAGCGGCGGCCCTCGATAAAGCCGTAGCTTTGTACTATATTTCCAAAGGCGGCCTCTCCGATCTCAAAGTCGTCGGCGAACCGAAGAAATTAGCCGGCTCCGCCATGGCAATCAACAAAGGCAATGAAAAAGAACTGAAAGAAATCAACGCCGCGCTGCAAGCGATGAAAAAAGACGGCACCTATACAAAGCTGTATCAAAAATGGTTCGGCGTAGAACCGACACCCGAAGAATTGCAGTAATCCGACATGCAGAAGCCCCTACGTCAAGAGTTTTCCTCCTCGACGCAGGGGCTTTCAGCTTTCAAAAACGGCATATCCGGCCTTGCTATTTTCTTCTCTGGCTGGTACGATGGAATCAAAATATATCTATCAGAAATACGTCACAGGGAGGCACGAGGGCTATGCAGTACAGATCCACTTACGCAACCTATCCCGAATCGTTAGCAGCTCTCTTTCAGCATGAAAAAGATGACATCGACCTCTTTTGCCGGCAAACGGGCGTGACATGCCGCTGCAAGCTGGGATTTATCATCATAAAAACTGCCGCGGAATCGTGGGCTCTCCATCAATCCGCCCTGGACGACACGATTCTCTTGTATCACAAAAATACGCAGGATATACCGGCTCGGCCCAAGGCGGCGATATATGAACAGTACGCCCGCTACCATATTCAAGATTTCTACGTCGAATCGATTTGCTATGCCCTGGGCTACGTATATCTGCACGAGCTGTGCACGGCGAGAAAGGAAATCCCCTTCGAGCAGCTGCCGCCGGTCATGCAGGAGTTCCTGACCTACACGAAGCGCCGCATGGAAAGGCCGGACCGGAATATGCGCCGCAATAAACGACGCGCCCTGCTCAAACAGCAAAAGAAAGCGGAAAAAGCCAAGGACGCCCAGCGAATCGAAGAGCTAATCGCCAGCTTGTTTCCCGATTCGGTCTGACGCGCCGCGTTTTACATATCCAAGCTCATGCGCAGCCTGCAGCATATCCTATAGTAAAGGTAATCTTATGAACAGGAGAGATATCTCATGAAAAACATTTTATTCATCAATGCCTGTCCCCGGCCCCAATCCCGTACTCTTGCATTGGCTCAGGAAGTGCTGAAAAAAGTATCTGGGACGGTAACGGAAATCAATCTGTATCAAGAACCCCTTCACCCTCTTGACTGGGAACAGCTGAAAAAAAGAGACGCCCTTATCGCCTCTCATACGATGTCGTCGCCAATGTTCGACTACGCCCGTCAGTTTGCCGCAGCAGACGACATCGTCATTGCCGCTCCTTATTGGGACTTGGCCTTCCCTTCTATCCTGCGCGTATACTTTGAGCAAGTCACCGTATTAGGCGTCACTTTTACCTATTCGCCAGAAGGAATTCCCGTCGGCCTGTGCCGGGCCGGCCGCATCCTCTACGTGACGACGGCCGGCGGCCCCATCGGACCATACAACCTGGGCTACGACTACGTAAAAGCCCTGGCCACGCTCTACTACGGCATTCCGCAAGGCCTCTGCTTTACGGCGGAAAATCTGGACACCGTCGGCGCCGACGTGCCCGGGAATTATGGAGCAGGCTATCGAAAACATAAAAACAGCCCCATTTAATACGCTGCACCCCGATGAGAAAATCTCCTCATGAACTGATACCAGCTTCATGAGGAGACTTTTTTCTATCATCATTTAGATTTTTTTTGCCATCCGGCACGCGCTTTATGTATTTTGCAAGAACGGCCTTTGTCAGCCACACGCCGTTGACCGGCAGGTAAAATACATAGCCATCCGCCGCCATGGCGTTCGTATCGATTTGATATACGACAGGCCGGCCGTGCCGTCGGCCTACGGCAACAGCCGTTTCATAATCAGCGGATAAATG